>Ga0209047_1001571_pt1 | contig 16540 bp, 17 predicted proteins | sample SaaInlV_165m_DNA_3_FD_184681 | JGI IMG/M metagenome (GOLD analysis project Ga0209047, IMG submission 184681) | Marine microbial communities from expanding oxygen minimum zones in the Saanich Inlet - Saanich Inlet SI037_S3LV_120m_DNA (SPAdes)... | ecosystem: Environmental > Aquatic > Marine >...
GGGTAGCATCCCTTTTTCGTGGCGTGCCGGATCCTCTCTTCGATTCAAAAGTGAAACCGCTTTTCCGCGATCTTGCTCACGAATGGGCTGTCCCGCTCGAAGTCATAAACGACGGAGACGTAACCGCTCTTGCAGGTTCCATGACACTCGGGGAAAATGCCGTTCTCGGACTTGCTATGGGCACCAGCGAGGCGACAGGTTACGTTAATGCAGATGGGAACGTAACCACTTGGCTAAACGAATTAGCCTTTGCTCCCGTTGACTACGCCGAAACTGCCCCTGCTGACGAATGGAGTGGGGATCGCGGTTGCGGTGTACAATATTTTTCTCAGCAGGCAGTGGACCGACTATTGGATCCCGCGGGTATTGAATTGCCATCGGATTTACCTCTTCCCGAAAAGCTTGTTGAGGTTCAAAACCTCATGAAAATGGATGATCCAAGGGCACGCAAGATCTACGAAACCATCGGCTCATACTTAGGCTATGGAGTGGCCCACTATGCAGACTACTACAATCTTCGACACTTATTGATTCTTGGTCGAGTGACAAGCGGAGAGGGTGGTGAAATCATTCTTTCGAAAGCTCGCAAAACTCTCGTCTCGGAATTCCCCGAAGTGGCAAAAAAGATTGCTTTCCATGTGCCGGGAGAGAAAGACAAGCGTCATGGGCAAGCTATTGCCGCCGCTAGTCTGCCAAGTCTATGATCTAACCAAATATGTCCAAGAATCCATATCTTCCATTCGCCTCCTCTTTTCGGCAACTTGTGGAGCAAGGGGTTGGTCTACCTCTTGGCGGAATAAATAAACCTTCTCCTACGAAACTGACGGAAAATGCTCCCGTCGTACTTATTTTCTCACCACACCCTGATGATGAATGTATCATCGGGGGCCTTCCTCTTCGCTTAATGCGAGAAGCGGGCACTCGGGTCGTTAACGTAGCCGTCACTCTTGGTAGTAACAAGAAACGACAACAGCCCCGTCTTGCCGAACTGAGGAATGCCTGCGATTATCTCGGCTTTGAGCTTCAAGAAACATTTTCAAATGGACTTGAACGCATCACACCTGTCGCTCGCAAGAACGAACCCGAACATTGGGCTGCGGCTGTCGAGAGCATCGAAACCATCTTATCGGATTGGTCTCCCAAAGCCATTTTCTTTCCTCACCTTCTCGACTGGAATGGGACTCATGTTGGAGTTCACCATCTCGTGATGGATGCACTGGCCGCTTTGCCTTCCAATTCCCTTCCCCTACTTGTCGAAACCGAGTACTGGGGACAGATGCATTCTCCCAATCTTATGGTGGAATCCTCCGAAACCGATCTTGCAGACCTGCTGGCGGCTCTATCTCATCATGTCGGAGAGGTTCGGCGAAATCCTTTCCATCTTCGCATGCCTGCATGGATGCAAGATAATGTCAGACTTGGAGCCGAAGTGGTGGGAGGCCAAGGTGGCGAAGCTCCATCTTTTGACTTTGCCACACTCTACAGGGTCGGGCGATTAATGGATGGTGCCGTTGATCCAGTTTGGAGCGAAGGGAAGATGCTTGCCAAGGAGGATGCTCCCTCCTCCCTCTTTAACTTTCTCTAGGATTGGTAATTGTGATCACCCTCATCTTGGGGGGATTTTCGGCTAAATGCAAAAGGCTTTGCCATGAATGTTTTTCGAGTTGTCCCCTCCGTACGATTCCGCAGGGCTGAAGAGACATAAAAGACCTATTTCATTGTAAGATGACGAAATAAAATCATTCCTTTGATCGGTTGCGCTTGAATTCCTGAATTGTCTGTCTACGATTGTTCAACTTTTCTTATGAGCGAAATAGAAACAATTAAAACAAAAGTAGACTATACAGAGCGAATCTTGGCCGAAATCGATAATTGCCTTACCGCAACCGATTTAACACAGGGTGAAAAATATCAAGGGAAAGTCCGAGATCGATACGATTTGGGAGACGAACTCCTACTTGTCACTACCGATCGGCAAAGTGCTTTTGATCGTGTCCTTGCCTCCATACCATTCAAGGGTCAAGTGCTGAACCTTACTGGTGCTTGGTGGTTTGAGCACACGAAGGACATAGTGGCGAACCATGTATTGGGCATTCCCGACCCAAATGTAACTCTTGCAAAGAAGTGTGAGGTATTTCCGATCGAGTTTGTCGTTCGTGGGTTCATCACCGGAAGTTCGGCCACTTCGCTCTGGACCGTCTATAATAACGGGGATCGAGAATATTGTGGATTATCTTTTCCCGATGGCTTGAAGAAGAACCAACGACTGGATGTTCCTGTCCTTACTCCAACGACCAAGGAAGAGGCCCATGACAGACCGATTTCTCCCACGGCCATCGTAGAGGAAGGTTGGATGACTCAAGAGGATTGGGATACTGCGTCACAGGTTGCCCTTGAGTTGTTTAAGCGCGGGCAGGAAACCGCAGACAAACATGGCCTCATATTGGTCGACACCAAATATGAAATGGGCAAGGACTCCAATGGCACGCTCACCTTAGTGGATGAGATTCACACGCCCGATTCCAGCCGATACTGGATAAGCGATACTTTCGAAGAACGTTTTGCAGCAAGTCAAGAACCGCAAAACGTGGACAAAGAGTTTCTCCGCCTATGGTTCAAGGACAACTGCGACCCCTACGGTGATGAAGTCCTTCCCGTTGCCCCGAGTGAACTAGTCATTGAGCTCTCTCGACGCTATCTCTATCTTTACGAAAGAATTACAGGAGAGCCATTTCCTTTTCCTGCTGCAGAAGAACCAGTACAAAAACGCATGCAGAAGAACCTTTCAGCATATCTCTAATAACTGTAAAACATTAATAATATTCTCATGAAAGTCGTACTCATTCTTGGTTCCACTTCAGACGAAGGACACGCTCAAAAGATAACTTCTTCCCTTGATGAATTCGGGATTGCTTGGGACCAACACGTTGCTTCTGCTCATAAGCAACCTCGAAAAGTGCTCGAAATCCTAGATGCAAACGCCAACGAAGAATCCTTAGTTTACGTGACAATCGCAGGTCGTTCGAATGCCTTGTCGGGATTTGTCGCCGCCAATTCGGAATTCCCGACAATCGGTTGCCCTCCCTTCAGCGACAAAGTGGATATGCTGGTAAATATTCACTCCACCTTGCAAATGCCCAGCAACACCCCGGTATTAACCGTTCTGGATCCCGGAAACTGCGCTCTTGCGATTAAGAGAATCTTCGGGAAATAAATTGTCAGGTCTTGAGATTGCCTACCGTCTCGATGATGGCATCGGCGACAATTTGAGATCGTTTTGCCGTTTTGGGGCCAGGATCCAAATTTTCGATTTGTAGCAAAGGTCCGTAAACGATTGTCAAACGATGGCCGAACTTGGGCCATTTGCGGCCTTTTCCTAAAATGTCGAAACCGCCGATGACCCGTGCCGGTAAAATGGGTACCTTTGCCTTTATTGCAAGTAAGCCGACGCCGGCTTTGGCTGTTTGCAAAGAACCGTCGAGGCTTCTTGTTCCCTCGGGAAAGACAAGTAATGGAGATCCCTTTTTTAGAACCTTCAAAGCTTTCTTGAAAGACGAGACATCTGAGTTTCCTCGATCAACGGGGATGGAGTTCAAAGCCGTTATCAATTTCCCCAACAAACCTTTGAAAAGAGATTTTCTTGCAAAATAGTGAAGGTCTCGAGGTATTCGGCAACCTAATGCGGGCGGATCGAAAAAGCTGACGTGATTGGAAGCCAGCAAAAAGGCACCATCGCTCGGCACATGTTCCAATCCCGAAACGCGAAAGCGGTGGAAGATTTTGAAATAGAGAAAGGAGATCGTTTGGGCGCAACGATATAGAAAGGTCATGATCTGGCCTTTTCCGCCAAGTCCAGCACCATCCCTACGACTTGATCGATGGAATGCCTGCCGGTATCGATGACCAGTGCTCCATCAGGGCAGGCTAGGGGAGCGTTCTTGCGAGTGGTGTCCATTTTGTCGCGGAGTGATATGGCATCGGTTTGCCCCTCGGCTTCCCTGCGTTTCTTGCGTTCTCTTTCGTCTGCTTGAAGAAAAACTTTTACTTGGGCATCGGGATATATGACCGAGCCTATGTCGCGTCCCTCCATGACCAAACCGGAGAAACCTGCCGATTCGGCAACTTCCGCGAGTGATTGCTGGTAACCGAGAAGTTTTTCACGAACATCCGGTTGGGCAGCGAAGAAGGATACTTTTTCATTTACTAGATCAGATCGGAGTTCGTCCGGGTCGGGCACCTTTCCATCCAAGCGAATTCGACCTTGGTTGCCTGTTATCTCTGTATCCAGAGTCAATGCCCCAAGAGCTTTTCCCAATCTTTCGTCATTGGCGGACACCTTTTTCTCCAGCAATTTCAGGCAAAGTGCTCGATAGTGCGAACCTGTATCGACATGCATAAGGCTCATTGCTTGAGTCAGTGTCTTGGCAGTTGTGGATTTGCCGGATGCGGCTCCGCCATCGATTGCTAAAACAATGAATTTTTCGTTCATTGCGGGGCAAGGGAGAGTAGGCGAATTCGTTCCAGTTCCTCGAAGAAGTTTGGAAAGGTTTTGGCACAACACATTGGGTCACGTACCGTTAACCATGGTCGTCCATTTCCTAGAACATCGGTCGAGCCTAGAATGCCAAAGCTCATGGCGACTCTATGATCATGGTAAGTGTCGATGTAAACTCCTTCCAAAGCTTTATTTCGAAGGTTTTCAAGATTCGGCGTAATGGTTATTGAATCGTCGTCTTCCAAGACTTCTTGACCGAGCTTTCGTATTTCATTAGCCATCGCAGAAACGCGGTCCGTTTCTTGTTTTCGCGTATGTGCAATTCCTGAAATTGTGGTATTCCCCTTAAAAAGTGGAGCAAGTGCGGCGAGGGTTAAAAAGGTGTCTGATATATCGTTGAAATCGAAATGTTTCCCTTCCGATTTAGTCCGTGCTTCGGTGTATGCTCCTTCACTAGTGAAATCGGCGTGAATACCAGTTTCCTTAAGCACTTCGATAAATCCGACGTCTCCTTGAATGGATTCTCTCTTGAATCCTTTTAAACTACAACTTCCTCCAGTCGCTATGGGAAGAGCTAGAAAATAGCTTGCGGCAGTTGCATCAGGTTCGATCTGGTAATTCTCTCTGCTCGAAGAGTATCCCTTGTTGGAGATCGTTTTGTAATTGTCTCCTTTGATCGCAAATGCTGCATTTCCACCCGAAAAGTGATCGCACATCTTTAAGGTCATCTCTACGAAAGGTTTGGAAACGGTGTTGCTTTTTAGCACTACCTCGACCGTTTCCTCGGCTAAAGGCGCAACCATAAGCATCGCAGAAAGAATCTGACTGCTTGCCGTTGCATCAACTACCCATCTCCCCTGCTTTATTCCTTGAGTTTCGATTACGAAAGGAAAATGTCCGTCTTTTTTCTCAAATGTGAAGCGCGCACCTAGCTGTTTGAGGCTATCGATTAATCCTTGCATTGGTCGCTCTCTCATCGCCTCTGTTCCGTCTAAACGATATTTCCCACCCCAACGAAGGCAAAGGGCAGCAGTCAAGAAGCGTGCAACCGTGCCTGCGTTTCCGACGAATAGATCACTCGCCTGGTTCGGAATCCTTCCGGATTCTCCTTTCACAGTGATTCGGGAAGTTTGTTTATCGGTAGCTACGGCGAAGCCTAGAGAGGTTAGAGCCTCGACCATGATCTCTACGTCATCGCTAAAAAGTGCTCCATCTAGAGTAACTTTTCGATTGCTTAGGGCGGCAAGCAGCAGAGCTCGGTTTGTAATGCTTTTTGAACCCGGTACCTTTGCTTCACCCCTGCAAGGTGAGGTGAAGGGCGTTATGGAAATCGATTTGTTCATCAAGAGTCTTTTCTTCTATTCAATGTGTCTCGATATTCTTTGCCGACATTGAGCCAAGTTTGAATTCCACTATCATTTTCTGTCCGAATAGCCTCACGAAGCAAACGACAGGTGTCTTCGAAAGACTCTAGTGCCAAGAGTAAGGCTTCTCGATTCAGGTGAAAGATTTCTTCCCACAATCGAGGGTTTCCCGATGCGATGCGCGTAGTGTCGCGTAAACCTTGGCCCGCCAGCTTTTTCCATGCCGAAGATTTACTCGCCAGAAGATGACATAGCGCCGATGCCGCGGCATGGGGAAGGTGGCTCAAGTGGGCTACGATTTCATCGTGTTCCTTTGGGGTGGCGACAGTAACCATCATTCCAAGCTTTTTCCAGAAGTTTGAAACCAGTTCCAGGCTTTCTGCCGAAATGTCTTTTCCCGATGTAACGAAGCATGGGCGTTCATCAAAAAGGTCTGGACTGGCATTATCCATTCCCGCTTTCTCCGATCCTGCCATGGGATGAGACCCTACAAAAGTGGCATCGGATGTAGTGAACACCTCGTCGGCGGTTTGGCAAATCGCACCTTTCACGCTTCCTACGTCTGTAACCAGGCAACCCGAGGAGGCAACCTTGGCTATCTTTGCGAGAACGGCTTTGATATGTCGAACGGGGGTACATACGATGATTAAATCGCTTTCTTTTACCGCTTCATGAATTTCCGAATGGTCGGCATCGCACCAATCCGTACGACGACACGCCTCCCTTACTTCCGGGCGTCTAGCCCAGACATTAATCTCTCGGGCTAGGCCTTTTGCCTTTATGGCCATGCCGAGAGAGGTTCCGAGCAAGCCCGGGCCTATAATAGTAATTTGATTAAACACTTTGCACTACCTTCTCCCAAAGGGCGAACCCACCTCGCAAGAAAATAAGTTCGCTCGATCTTGTTTCGGGGTTCATTTCTGAAGGTTTGTCATGGAGTACGATGATCCCGATAAGGACGAAGAAGACGACTGGGGGCAACCGCCGGCCCCTAAAACGCCCGAAAACTTGGCCAAGGCTCAAAAGGCTCAGTTAATATTGGCTGTGGTTGCGGGAATAGGAATTATTTTGCCGTTTCTGTTATTGTTTCTCATTTACGGTCCTTCTTCTTGCGGGCTTTCCGTTTGACGATTTGCCCTGTCCTTAAGAGAGTAAGCCCTATGGCAAACAATAAAGATTTTAATGCTCGCCGTGGTGGTTCTCGATTTGAGGCAATCCTCATCCTGTCCTGCATCGGCTTGGCCACTTTTCTGGCAATTCCCATTTACAATTCGTTTAATTCCCCTTCTTCGCCTGAAAAAGTTCAGGAGGAGCAAAACTCCACGGAAACTAACACGAGTAAAGAGATTTTGGATGAGGTCGAGCCTGTGATCCTCCAAGCTCCCGAGCAGTAAGCTACGGTTAACTCCTATCCCAGTTCAGGCCTTTGGCCATGAAAAAGAATCTTTTGGTTATCGCAGGACTAGTTTTTTCTGCATTTGCAATCTTGGGTCTGACCTATTGGCTGGTGCTCTCTATCGGAGGTCCTGAAGCGGAACAATGGCTTTTCGAGCATTGGAAGTCATTTGAAACCTTTCTCTTGGCAAATGGTTTTTGGCTTTTTGCCGCCATCGCAGTTTTGCCCGCCCTAATCTTGCCCGTGGCGCCACTTTTGACTTTGGCTGGAATCTGGGGTGGAGAGAAAGGAGCTTGGCTAGCTTGCGCTTATGCGTCTCTCGCCGTTACGGTAAATTTGACTTGGACTTATTGGATTGCAGCCGGACCTGGTCGCGGTCTGATTGAGCGCCTATTGCGTCGCACAAAGTACGAGATTCCTGAACCGGATAAGGAGAATGAGTTCGCTTGGGCTCTCATTCTGCGTTTGACGCCGGGAGTTCCTTTTATCTTTACGAACTATGCCTTGGGTTTGGTTCGGATGCCATTTTGGCGTTATTTTATTATTTCGGCACCTGTTTTGTCGATTACTGCCGGCGGTTACGTTTTGACTTTTGCGGGAATTTTCGGTGGGGATTGGCAGTATGTTTGGATGGGTGCTTCGGGTATCGCAGTAATAACCTTGATCGGAAGGTTGTTGGTAAAAAAAAGGCAAAAAACTGAGTGCAAGGATGCTTGAGCCAAGCATAGATTCGGAAACAGTTTGGTCGGTTAGTGACCTGAACCGTCAAGTTAAGGCATGCTTGGAAGCGAATTTTGGTGCGATCTGGGTTCGGGGAGAAGTCTCCAACTTAAGAGTCCAGCCAAGTGGTCATAGTTATTTTACGCTAAAAGACGAGGGGAGCCAAATCAGGGCCGTTCTTTTTCGTGGAGATGCGATTCGAATGGAAACCTTGCCCAAGGAAGGCGAACAGTTTGCAGTCTATGGAGATCTTTCCGTCTACGAACCTCGAGGTGAATACCAGATTCGCATTCGACACTTATTGGCCATTGGAGAAGGTCGACTGAATCGCGAGTTCGAGCGCCTCAAGAAAAAGTTAAACGAGGAGGGATTGTTCGACCCCGATAGGAAACAGTCCATACCGGAACTACCGTGCCGCGTGGCGATCGTCACATCCCCGACAGGCGCTGCTTTCCAAGACTTCATTAGCATTCTTCGCCGACGGGATTGGCGTGGCGAAGTTCTGCTTTTTGGTGCCAAGGTGCAAGGAACTGCAGCTCCTGCGGAAATCCTGAGTGCTCTGCGCTCTGCCGAGAACTTTCCAAAAGTAGACTTAATTGTCATTGGTCGTGGCGGTGGGTCTGCAGAAGACTTGTGGGCTTTCAATGATGAAACTCTTGTACGGGCTGTGTCCACCTGCTCCATTCCCGTGATTTCGGCAGTTGGTCATCAAATAGATTTCGTATTAACCGATTTCACTGCTGATTTTCGGGCTGAAACCCCTTCCGCCGCTGCTGAAAGGATTAGCTCCGACTTTCTCCGACAACGGGAGCTTCTGGCCATTCTCGGCCAATCACTTCAAGACACTACATCCGATAGGTTGGACGGACTGCGGGCCAAGCTGGACCTGAGCGAGGCCCGAATTAAGAGCGTCTCTCCCAAGTCGCGCATCGAAAGCTCGTACCAACGCTTGGATGATCTGCAAGACCGCCTCGCATATATGACGAATGAGAGCTTGGCTCGATTGGCCATGAAACTGGAATCGTTTGGCCAACGCTTGGATGGAAGCAGCCTGAAAAAGACTTTGAAACGAGGATTTACATTCCTTCGAGACGAAAAAGGTAAATCCATTTCCAGCAAGTCCGATTTGATGCAGGACCAAACCGTTACGGCCACTTTTGCCGACGGTGATGCTTCTCTACGAGTCGAGAGCTGACGTTTTTTTGACATTTCTTTTACTTGGGTCTGACGACTTTGCAGGCCATTTGTGGTTTACTGGGGTTTCTCTGAAATCATTCACCATTCAACAGAAACGTCATGAAAAAATATTCTCTCTTCCTACTCACCGCGTTGCTTGCCTTGGCGGGCGGCCAACCCGGTTTCGCCAAAAAGAAAAAGATCCCCGTTCTTCCCGAGGTCAAACTGAAGGTCGAGCTCGACCGCAAGGTTTTGCCTGCCGGAAAAGCCGAACGCGCGGTTCTTAAAATCAGCTTGGATCCAGAACAAGTGGTTCGCGAAGAGGCCAACCGTCCACCCGTTAACCTGGCTATCGTTCTGGATCGCTCGGGTTCCATGGGTGGCGAGAAAATCGTCCAGGCCAAGGAGGCTGCCATTCAAGCCATCCGCCGCATGGGATCCAAGGACAGGATTTCGATCGTTGCCTATTCCAATCATGCCGAAACCATTGCTTCCGCTCAGTCCGCCAAGAATGCGGAAAAGCTGGTTGACCTTGTTCGCCAACTCAAGGCAAGTGGCGGGACAGCCCTCTATGCCGGAGTGAACCAAGGAGCTGCTGAGATTCGCAAGAACCTCGACGGAGAGTATTTCAACCGAATCATCCTTCTTTCGGATGGTCTTGCCAACCAAGGTCCGTCCACCCCCGCAGATTTGGTCCGTCTTGGACGAGCCCTCGTGAAGGAAGACATTTCAGTCAGTACGGTCGGACTAGGCGCAGGCTACAACGAGGACTTGATGGCCGGATTGGCCAAGGAGGGGCAGGGAAACCTCTACTTTGCCGAGACGAGCAAGGAATTGCCTGGGATTTTCGATGCCGAGATTGGGGATGCCCTGAATGTCGTCGCTCGGCATGCCACCCTGCGCATCGAATTGGAAGAAGGGGTTCGTCCGATTCGCCTAATTGGTCGAGAAGGAGCCATTCTTAAAAACCATGTGGAAATCGAGATCAATCAGCTCTATGGCGGGCAGGAAAAATTCGCCCTGCTTGAAGTCGAAGTAGCGGCGGGCAAAGCCAAGGAGAAAAAGAACTTGGCCCGGATCGTTGCGAAGTTCAAGGCCGCGGAAAATGGCACGGTTATTTCCAGAAAAATGACGGTAAGTTGCTCCTTCAGCGAAAGGGAAAAGGAAGTAACCGCCTCCATTAACGAGAAGGTGGTCGTGGCTTACGTAGACAACGAAGTTGCTCAAGCGAAGGACGTGGCCATTGCCTTGGCGGATGAAGGCCGGCATGAGGATGCCGTAAAGAAGCTCAAAAAGCTTTGTCAGACCATTGATTCTCAAAACGCGACTTGGGGTAGTGCTTCCGTGAATGTTAAAAATAGGCAGTTTCTCAGCGAACTACAAGAGCTCCAGAAAGACAACGGGTTGACGAACAAGAACCGCAAGGCTTGGCGTTCTTCCAACTACCAGATCCGGTCTCAGCAAAAAGCGCTTCCTTACTACCCGTCGAAGTAACCCGACCTGCGACTTGCCTTGTGCGGAATTCTGGAGCACAATCACTACATCATGCGAACGAACCGATTTGCCTTTTGGTTGGGCTTGCTCGTCGTTGCGACCTTGTCGGTCGGCGCCTTGTCTTTTCTCCTGCTCCGGAGAGAAGGGGACAAGATGCGCGACAACGCCGAGCAGTCCCGCCTGATGGCTATCGAATCAACGAGCCGGGCCAAGCTCTATCACGAGTTAGCCAAACAATCCAAGGCCATGGCCGAGTATGCCGAGCAGGCGGCTGAGGATTCCCTGGCCATCCGGGCCCGCACGGTGGCCGATAACATGGACTTGACCATGGCTGACCTCAAGGAGGGACTGATGAGCGGATTGCGGGCTTTGCCTGAAAAGAACCGGACGGAGGGCCTGAGCTCCTGGACAAGCTCAAACCTTTGGGTGAACCAATGCTTTGTCTGGGGAGCCAAGGAAGGATTGTCTTTTCCTGCGGGCAGAAAATCTGCCGGTCTTTCCCAGCTTCGGGATGAGAAGCCTGGGGATTGGAAACGGGAGTGGCTAGCTCGCAACCCGACGTTTTGGTTCCAATCGGATGACCAAGCCGGACAGGCAAAAGATGAAAGCAACGTATCCGGTGGTTCTGAAGTTGCCGATATACTCCCTTCATCGTCGCAGCAGACAGAGTTGTCGCAAAACGTTTCGCAAAGACAAACCTTGGATCAGGAGGAGGCTCTCGAGGTACTGCAAGAGCAGCAGAAAAATTCCTCCGCTTTGTTTTCGAATATCCTGAAGAACAAGAAATCAACAGGCAAGCTGGCAGAGTTTCAGAAAACCCAAAAGGCCGAGGAAAAGAATTATGGGCAGGCCCAGTCCTTTCTTAGTCAGAATTTGCCTGTTCCTCAGCAAAATTCAACCGCTTGGGCATCCGGAGATAATTACAGTTCCAGCAAATTGAATAGGAAGCAGCTTCGCCAGGAAACTCGCAATGACGCTTATTTTATTCCTAAAACCGATGCGGAGGGAAAAAATGATGAGGGTCTACAAACCGTTGCGTTCACACCCCGGGAAGGTTGGGAATACGTCAGATCGGAAGAAGGTTGCACCTGGTTTGGTTGGAGGCAGGAAAGCCCTGTTCGAACGCATGGTGTGCAACTGGAAAGCAAGGAAGTCTTGCGAAGCCTTGAGACCGCGTTCCCGAAAAACCTGGTCGAAGGAGAGTCCTTTGCCTTGAAGGATGATCTTGGCTCGGTCGTGAACCGGGCGGGTCAAGCACCTGCCAAATCGGACCGATTCGCCAAAGTGTCGGTGCCCGTCGGGGATGAACTTCCGGGATGGAATCTCGAGTCCTTTCGGGTCCTGCCGACCCAAGTGGTTCTTCCCCCGACCGAACTGCCGGACGAAGGGTTGCTGAACAAGAGTTTTTCATTGGGTTCTTCCATCGAAGGAGAATGGGGTGGATACCTTGCCTTCAGTTCGGTCATCGCTCTGATCCTGGTGGCAGCTTTGCTTCTTGGCGGATCCGTTTTGCTTATTCAAGTACGGCGCAATAGCCTAGAAGCCGTCCGCAAGACTACCTTCGTTTCCAACGTCTCCCACGAATTGAAGACCCCGTTGACGACCATCCGGATGTACGGGGAGATGCTGGGTGATGGGATCGTCAAGGACGAGACCAAGAAAAAGGGTTACTTGGAAACCATCATTTCCGAAAGCCAGCGCCTGACCCGTCTGGTCAACAACGTTCTGGATTTCGGAAGGCTGGAACGGGGTGAGAAAACCTACAACCGGGAAGAAATCGCCTTGGGTTCTGCGGTGGGCAGTATTCTGGAAACTCAGCGTCCCCGCTTGGAATCCGCGGGGTTGGAACTCGAATGGTCGGACGATTCTCAAGGAGCCGTGGCCAACCTTGATCCGGACGCTCTCGAGCAAGTGCTCCTCAACCTGCTGGACAACCTGGTCAAATACGCGGCCGATGGAAAGTATGCCGGCGTGCGTTTGGCAAAAGACACTGAGTTGGTCATTTTGGAAGTTTCGGATCATGGCCCTGGTATTCCCTCCGAGCAGAGGGAACCTATTTTCGAGACCTTTCACCGGGTGGACGATTCCCTGACCTCGAACAAGCCCGGTTGCGGGATCGGGCTGGGGATTGCCCGAAAGTTGGTCGAGGATATGGGTGGTCAAATTACCTGCGAGGCCAACGAGCCCAAGGGGGCAAAGTTTCGAATTGAATTTCCACAATCAAGTTAAGATGAAAAAGAAAATACTCGTCGCGGAGGATGACTCCAATATCCGAACCGGTTTGCTGGACGCCCTTGAGGCGGATGGGCATGAGGCGGAGGGTTTCCCCGACGGCGCGTCCGCCATCGCTGCCTTTCGACAGGACAAATGGGATCTTCTTCTGCTCGATATCATGATGCCCGAGAAGAGCGGGTACGAGGTAGCCCGGGAAGTTCGGGCTACCGGTTCGGAAGTTCCCATCCTCATGCTCACTGCCAAGAGCGAGGAAATCGACAAGGTGCTCGGTTTTGAAATGGGCACCGATGATTACGTGACCAAGCCTTTTTCCGTTCGTGAACTTTTGGCCCGGATCAAGGCCTTGTTGCGTAGGTCGGGTCATACCGGCGCTACCGACAAAGCCGGTGAACCCCCGGCTAATTTTTCAATTGGCCCGGTGGAAGTGGACGCCCGCAGGTATGAGATGAAGGCCCACGGGCAAACCCATTCCCTGACCCCCCGTGAATTGAAGTTACTTTCCCTTTTTCGGGAGAGGCCCGGAGAAGCCCTTTCCCGGGATTACCTGCTCGATCAGGCATGGGGAATCGATTATCTGGGCACTACCCGTACGCTTGACCAGCACGTTGCCCAGTTGAGAAAGAAGGTGGAGTCCGATCCCTCGGACCCTCAGTTTCTCATAACCGTTCACGGTGTGGGCTACCGCTGGGTCGACGAGAGTTAGCCGATCAGTCCCCTGAGCTACAGCTTGGCCACGTCCACGCCGTCCAGCCAGGCGGACACTTTGCCCACGATGGACTCGAGGCAGCCTTCCTCGAACGGTGACTGCAGTTCGGCCAGCTCGATCAGTTGCTTGAAGTGGAGGCTTCCCCCCGCCTGACACAGCTTGAGGTAGCTTTTCCAGGTTTCCCCGGGATTCTCCTCATTCCTTATCCAATACTGGAAGGCGCAGGTCTGGGCGATGACGTAATCGATGAAGTAAAAGGGGCATTGATAGAAGTGCGGTATCATTTGCCAGGCGCCTCCTGTCTTTGGGAAGGCTAAGTCGTCGTGGTCACAGGTGGGCAGGTAGACGGACTCCAGCTCCAGCCATTGCTGCTTGCGTTCCTGCGGGGTGGCCTCGGGGTTTTCGTACACCCAGTCCTGGAAGTGGTCCCCGCATGCCCCCCAAGGTAGAAACGCCAGGCTGGTCCCAGCGTGCATGTACCTGTATCGGTCGGCTTCCCCGCCAAAGAACTTCTCCATCCAGGGCCAGGTCAGGACTTCCATCGCCATGGAATGAATCTCATTGGTTTCACTCGTGGACTTCATGTAATCCAACAGGGGTTGGTTCCTGCTGGAGTAAAACTGGAAGGCATGGCCGGCCTCGTGGATTAGTATCCGCACGTCTCTGTCCGTGCCGTTGAAATTACAAAAGATATACGGTCGTTTGTAGGGGGGGAAGTTGGTGCAGAACCCGCTTGGCATTTTTCCTTCCCGATTGACCAGGTCCAACAGTTCCTCGTCCACCATGATATCGAAGAACTCGCCTGCCTCCGGGGACATTTCGCGATACATTTCCCGGGTCGCCGCCACAATCTCATCCGGAGTTCCCTTGGGCTTTGGGTTCCCTTCCTTGAAGTGGATGCCATCATAAGAATAGAGGGGGTCCAGACCGAGGATTTTCTTCTTCTGCTCATGCAGTTTTCGGATCACCGGGACCACGTGCTCGACGATTTGCTTGCGGTACGTTGCGACCTCATCGGGCCCGTAGTCGATCCGTCCCATCCGAAGGTAGGCCAACTCGGCGAAATTCCCGTATCCCAGCGTGGTGGCAATCCTATGGCGAAGCTTCACCATCCGGTCGTAGAGATCGTCGAAGGCGTCCGCGTTATTCTCGTACCATCCGAACTTGGCTTTCCACGCCCGTTTCCGGACGCTCCGATCCGGGTCCTTTTGGAAGGGCTCCATGCCATCCATGTTGTAGGTTCCTCCCTCAAACTCGATCTTTGCACCCGCCATCAGTTCTCTGTGCTCGGTCTGGAGATCCATTTCCTGTTTCCGCATCTCCTTGATATTGGGATGGAAGGTCTTCAGTTCCATTTCGAGCTTGTCCAGGAAGGTGGGCCCCCATTCCTTTTTCAGTTCCTCCTTGAAAGGGGATGCGACCACGGCCTGCTTCCATCGATCGTCGATTTCCTCCAAGTCCGGCTGGATCGAGTCATGATATTTCTTCTCGGCCTTGGCCTCCTCGTTGCGTACGTCCCGCTCGAAGTTCAATTCGGTGAAATTGGCATGGTGCACGTATTGCCTGCGGGTACGGTCCATCTCCCTGATCACCGCGATCTGCTCGTCTGCCGATTGCGCGTTGTTGAATCGCTCCAGTCGTTCGTTCAGCAGTTCGTTCAGCTCCTCAACGGAAATTCGTTCATAGGGATAGTCGCTGTATTTCACGTTTACTGATTAAGGTGCAGTAGTTGCTCTTTGGAGAAAGACTGTATCCTTGACCGTGGTGGTACTCTCTCTGGAAAAACCTGAAGAAGATCAGCCGATCAGTCCCCTGAGTTCCTTCAAGTGGCGGGGGATGGCCGCAAAGGGGTCTTCGTTGGCTTCGTATTCCAGCACGACGTATCCACGGTAATTCGCCTTCTTGAGAATCCCTATCAGGCGACTCATGTCGGCGGGTACCTTCTTGCCTGACTTGTCCCGGAGTTCGACCTTAAGCTGAACGGTGGCGGCATAGGGAGCGGTTCGCTCGAAGGCTTCGTACACATCCTTGTCGATGAAGTTCCCGGAATCCAAGTTGACTGCGAACCAAGGAGACTCGACCCGTTTCACGATGGCTTCCAAGCGGCGGGAATCCATCAGGAAATCATGATTTTCCAAGGCGAGGATGATGCCTTTTTCGCCCGCCCGTTTGCAGGCTTTGTTCAGGTTTCGCACCGCGTTGTCGATTGCCTGCCCCTCGGAAATGCCCTTGGGGGCCTTCCCCGCAAAGACCCGGATGATCGGACATCCGATAGCCGCGTAGTGATCGACCCAAACGTCGACGTGGTCGTGCCACTTTTCCAGTTCGGGACCGTCGGGCAGGGTGAAGACGTTGCGTATCGCGCCACTGCTCACGTCCAACCCGTGAAGGTGGGCTTTCCTCTTCATTTGAGCAAGGTAACCCGGGGTGATCTCCTCGGGAAAGAAATAGGAGGTGGGTTCGAAGGCATCCAGATCCTGAGTGGCGCACCAGTCGATGAAGCCCATCATGTTCATGGCTCCGGGGGTTCCGGGTTTGGCGGTGAGTTGCTTGCGGAAAGAGTAGGCTGCCAGACTGAGCTTCAACTTTGGCGTACCGTTCCGTTTAAACGGTGCGATGGCTTGTGTGGCAAAAGGTGAAGCAAGACCTGCTACGGTGAACCCTTGGGTGAACCGACGGCGGGAAATTGGTTTAATTTTCATATGCTGTCCATAGAAGGTAATCCTGCTGACTTTCCAAGAGAGAACTTGCAATGCCCTTAAGGTTTCTCAAAAATCAATTCTAAAGATTTAAATCCCTTGTAATGCATTTAACAAAAAGCGTAGTTGTCGGCCTCTTGGCCACTGCCGTCGCTTGGGCCAAGCCGGTGTTGCATCTTGATTTCGAGCGAGACCCAACAGGGTTTGAGGTCGTTGGCGACGTCACTTTCGAGCTCGGGCCACGACTACCAGAGT
>Ga0209047_1001577_pt1 | contig 16517 bp, 15 predicted proteins | sample SaaInlV_165m_DNA_3_FD_184681 | JGI IMG/M metagenome (GOLD analysis project Ga0209047, IMG submission 184681) | Marine microbial communities from expanding oxygen minimum zones in the Saanich Inlet - Saanich Inlet SI037_S3LV_120m_DNA (SPAdes)... | ecosystem: Environmental > Aquatic > Marine >...
TAGTTTATCAATTTTTTATCATTAACATAGTCATACTTGTTCGTATTATCCTTTAATTTAATAATATCACTAATCGAATTCAAATTATTATATAAATTTAATGCATAACTATTTTTTTTTTCTAAAGTCATAAATGTATAATCCGCATCAATAACTATGACCGACTTAGATATAAATATCGGTGAACTTAGAATGTCAAGTAATAAACGTGACCAGGCAAATAATAAATTGAATGATAGAGAACTGGTTGGACAAGTGGGTCAAAATCCTTTTCATACGTCAAACAATTATTTAAATGATTTGGAAGTTCAACAAAATTTTTTAATGCCGAAAGCATCTAACTAATAGTAATAATTTATAGGGAAGGAAAGGGGAAGACTTCCATTATTTATTTGTTCATTTAGAGCGTCCAGCGCATTATTTATATCTGTCTCATTTTTAACAATTTGAATTGCCTCGTTATTTACTTTATTAGAAAGGTCTTGTTTAATTTTGTCTTCTTTTTCTTTTTCTTCTTTGCTGACAACTGTAGTATTTTTATGTGATTCCATGATTGCGGTTATTATATATTACATACACTTGAATATTAATATTAGTTTATCAATTTTTATTAATAAAAACCTTGTTTTTATTAATAATAAAAGCGTTGCTTTTATGACATTTATATAATACAATCGTGGTATTATGTGATAAACAATTTGACAATTATAGTTTTAGGTATAGTTTTTCTATATATATATATGGTTTATGCTAAACTAAAATATAGTCACATTGAGTCTTTCATACCGCAAAAGCTAATAGAACACTTAAGACCAAATGTAGATTATACATTTATAACTACTGATAATATAAATTCGTTAGAAATACATGATGGAGTAACAGAAATTGGGTTACAAGAATTTAGATTTGGTTGTTGCAAACGGGATAAACAACGAATTAAAACTATTAAGATTCCAACGAGTGTAACAAAGATAGGGGACTACGCATTTGACCATAATGATTTAACTGAAGTAGACATTCCAGACAGTGTTCAAACTATAGGTACATAGGCTTTTGCTAAAAATCCCTTGTTAAGTAGCGTAAGACTTGGGAAAAATCTAAAAACGATAGGCAATTTTGCCTTTAGGCACACAAAACTAACAGAAATTATAATTCCAAGTAGTGTAACACTTGTAGGTAAGGGTGCTTTTTCGCAAACACCATTAACTAAAGTTACAATAAAAGGTGGTGATAAACCATTAAATTTGGACGACTATTTTATTTTTCCTCATCCATATGGTACTGGTAAATAGGATTATTATAAAGCTATCGAAAGAAAATCCATCGATAGTGTATATATAAAAAACAAAGATACAAGTATGTGGGAATTACAAGAATATACTATAACAAGAAGCTACGGGAAAATTCATATAAATATAAATGGTTTTGTAACAATTATAAAGGAAAAGGCTTTTATTTCTCAAAATATAGACAGTGTTATAATTCCTGATAGTGTAATAACTATAAGTTCTCTCGCTTTCTATAATAATAATTTAACCACAGTTAATATTCCAAATAGTGTAACACGTATAGATAGGTATGCTTTCTATAATAATAATTTAACTGAGGTAGTGATTCCAAATAGTACAATAAAAATAAACCAATCGACTTTTGAACTAAATAACTTGACCAAAGTTACGATTCCAAATAGTGTAATCTCTATAGGGCGAAGAGCTTTTGCGGATAATAACTTAAAAGAAGTTACAATTCCAAATAGTGTAACAAGTATAGATTCTGAGGCTTTTTATTCAAATCCTTCTTTAATAAAAGTTATTGTGAAAGGAGGTGATAAAGAATTAAAATTAAGTACATTTCCAGCAAGTTTTGCTGGAAATGATAGCGCTATTAAAAGAACAACTGATGACAGTATCTATATATATATATTAAGAGTGCTGAAACATGGCATTTATATTCAGGTGAACTTGATGACGACAAGAACAATATTGGCCCGGCAGGTCCAATAGGTGCTACTGGTCAACAAGGTCTTAAAGGTGAAACTGGGGATACTGGTGCTATTGGCCAACAAGGTCTTAAAGGTGATAAAGGTGACACTGGGGATACCGGTGCTATTGGTCAACAAGGTCCTGAAGGTAAAAAAATTATTAATTTAAGAACTGCTCTTATTGCTGATGTTATATTTACTATTATAGCAATATTAGTAATTTATTTTTTGAGAAAATAAACTGATACCTTTTATGTACAAGTAATATATAAAAATTGATTAATTAAAATAATATAAATATATAATGTTTTAATTAATAATACATGAAACCTTGTTTAAAATGGGTTGGAGGAAAAACACAAATTTTGGAAAAATTATTTGAAAAATTTCCAGACGAAATTAACGATTATTATGAACCTTTTGTTGGTGGTGGGTCTGTTATGATTGAATTAATACATAGATTAGAAACAGGTCAAATTAAAGTCAAAGGAAAAATATTTATAAATGATAAAAATTCAGATTTAATTAATCTTTATAACCTAGTCAAGACTAATTTACCCTATTTAATTAAAAAGTTAACTAAACTTGAAAAAATATATAATGATTCTCCAGATATTAAATATGAATCTCGGCATAAGATTGAACTTGATAAAGATATTAAAAAAAATATGGCAAAAGGTAAAGTTTATTTGTATTATCATTATAGAAGAGAATTTAATACGACAAAAGTATCCAAATTAAAATCTGCTTTATTAATATTTCTTAATAGAACATGTTTTCGTGGTGTATATCGAATTGGCCCTAATGGTTTTAATGTTCCGTTTGGTAATTATGAAAATCCAACTATTTTACATGCAGATAACTTGACTGTATTACATGATATGTTTAATAAATATAAAATAGAATTTACTGATAATGATTTTACAGATTTTCTAGATAAAGATTTACAATCAGATGATTTTGTCTATTTGGACCCGCCATATTATCCTCTTAAAAAAGAATCATTTACTACGTATCAGAAAGATGGATTTGAGACTAAACATGATGATTTAGTAAATGTGTGTCATAACTTACATAACAAAGGATTCAAGTTTTTACATTCAAATTCTTGGTGCGATTTCACTGTAAATAAATATAATCAATTTACACAAGATAAAATATTATGTAAAAGAAGAATTAATTCAAAAAATCCAAAAGATACTGATTATGAAATATTAATTTATAATTAACTTATTCTTTTAATTCATCATGCATAAATTTAATTATGTTTTGTTTATAATCTTTTTCATCCCCCCAAAAAATAGGAATATTATTTTCTTTGCATTCACTTATTTCCCATTTATGTTTTTTAAAATAGGAAGATAAAACATAAATGTAATATACTTTGTATTTTGGATATCTTAATTGTAAATTTTTACGTTTACTGGCACCTGTTTGTATTTTTTCACAAACCGATCCGTTACATTTTTGATTCTTTTTTTCTATCCAAAATATATATTTTTGTGATTTATTAGTTTGTGTCTCAAATATATATACTTCATCTGGTTGTTTGGCTCCTTCGGCTAAAGGTATATCTTTATTACACTTATTCGATGTCTCCATAAATTTACGAAAATATGTTTTTGATGGCCGTAAAAACGGTGTTACATTATAATCTTTAAAAAATACTGTTTGTAAAGATTTGTTATTATCAGGTACTATTTTTAATTTATCATATTCCGAATCTAGTGATGTAATTTTTTCAAAATGTAGTCCACTTTTATTTGTATTAGCTCCACCAGCTCCTGTACCTCTATTTGTAAGTATTTTTAATAATTTTGCCATTATATTATAAAAGTAAATTAGTATAATAATATAAAAAATTATCAACTTTTCTAATAATGGACAATTATAGGAAAAAACATTTAACTTTAAACTGGTTAATAAATAAGAATAAACACAAAAATGTTGAACAAGTATATTCTATCCTTATGAACAAATATGACACAAAAAATAATAAATACTTGAGTGAAATTTTTAATTTTTGTCTAGTATATTGCGGTATAAGAAAATGTATTTTATTAGAATCTGTTAATTATATTTTTATTTCTACATTACAAAAACTAAGTAAGAACATAGTAGGTTTTTTATATACAAATAGCAGAACAATTAACGTATTTGTATATAATAAAAATATAATTAATATACTAACATATAATGATATTAGTAATAATGAAAAAATAGGTTATCTTTTAGATTTTCAATGTCCGGGAGAAATGAATGGTAACAATATAATACAATTTATGATAAATAATATTAACTTTTATACAGAAATTTGTAATGACTCTATATCTAAAAAAATGTTAGCAAATATTGAAAAAAAATATATGTTATTTAATGAATTAGCTTTAAAATTAAATTTAAATCTTACCAAAAATATAAATTTCAAATTAACTCTGAAACAGGCTAAAACACTTGTAAGGGATAAAAATTATAATAGTATATTTTGTTTAAAAAATGAATATGGTAATATGTTTATTAATTTTTACTATTATATAACTGGTTCACAATTTCATTATATTAAAACAACAACTAATATGAAGACTTTTATAGATAGATATGATAAATTATTATTAGTTATATTAGAATATATAATTAATGATCCGTTAAAAATAATTACAGATACAAGTATCGATGATAATATAAAAATTAAAGAATTAATCGCAGAAACAGAAACTAATTTATATAATATATTTTAATCTACTATTATTTCATAATACCAAGACAATATATTAGAATCCCATTTACATATTAATGTCTAAACAGAACAGTTAGATATTAATATAATGGAAGAATTAATTCATCAAAAGAAACAATTAAAAACGGAATTGATTAAATATAAAAAAATTATATTTGAAATCGAAAATCAATTAATGGATATAGAAAAGGACATTGTTAGTTTTACTGATATGGAAATTTTAGATACCTTAGTCCTAAGTCCACAACAAAAAACAATAGTTGAATCAACAGAGAAAAATATATTAGTAGTAGCTTGTCCTGGTTCTGGTAAAACCCATACATTAATTTCTCGGTATATCCATTTAGTTATAAAAAATAATATTAATCAAGATAATATTATATTGATAACATTTACAAAAAAAGCAGGTCAAGAAATGAATGATAGAATAAATAATGTTATACCTAATAAATTACCTCATTATGTTGGAACTTTACATGGTTTAGGTTATCGTTTATTACAACAATATAATAAAATTAATTATATAGTTTTAGATGAATCAGAAGCTCATGCTTTACTAAAAGAAAAACTACTAGGCGTAATGGAGAATGAAGATTTATTAGATACTGAAATTAATTCACTCAAGAATCAAATAGTAAATATTTATGATAAATCATCAACAGATTATCCTATTAATCTTGATAAAACGTTACAACTTTGTAATGTTAAAGCTAAATATAAAAAAATTATAAATAAAACTTTTATAGCTTATAAGAAAAGTAAAAAAGAACAAGATTTAATAGATTTTAATGATCTAATGATTCAATTTGCAGCATTATTAAATTCAAAAAAAACAAAAGAATTTATTGATAAAATCGAATATATCTTTTTTGATGAATATCAAGATATTAATCCAATTCAAAATTATATTTTATCGAAATTTAATCATAATACTAATATTATGGCTGTGGGTGATGATGCACAAGCTATTTATGCTTTTCGTGGAAGTAGTATAAAATATATATGGGATTTTGAAAAAAACTTTTCTTTACCAGATAATATGATTGAATCAGGAATGATTACTTATTATTTAGAAACAAATTATCGGTCAACACCAAACATAGTTACATTTTGTCAAGATATTATTAGTAATAATACAAATCAATATAAAAAAAATGTGGTTTCTTGTATAGATAAATTAGGAGTAAACCCTTCTATTATTTGTTTTGATACAATGAAACAGCAATATGAATGGGTTGTAAATGATATAATTAAAAATAATAATGATGGTGTTCCCTTAAATGAAATGGCTGTAATTGCACGTAAAAATAAATCATTAACACAGATAGAATGTGAATTACTTGGTAAAAAAATCCCAGTAACAAAAACACTTGGGTTAGCTTTATTAAATAAAGTATATATTAAGGATTTTATTGCTTTTTTAACAATTTTAATAAATACTAAATCTACTGTTCATTGGAAAAGAGTATTAGTATTACATAAAAATATAACTATGGAACATGTAAATCATGTCGTTGAACAATCTAATAATATTTTAAATTCAATTAATAATTTAATAGAAACAGATGACTTTTATAAAAATAATTTAAGTGATTTAGTTGTTCTGCTTAAAGACATAGGACTTCAAAATTCTTTACATCAAAAATTATTTTTACTAGTAAATTATTTAACCAATTTATGGAAATTAAAAAAAGTTAGAGATTTAGAAAACCGTTCCGATGATATTAAAAAATTATTAGCTTATTTTGGAGATGCAACAATTTCAGAGTTTATTAGTAATATTCATTTAAACTATGAAGTTGAATGTGATGTTGAAGATACTTTATTTTTAACTACAGCTCATAGCGCTAAAGGTTTAGAATGGACATATGTTTATTTAATTGATATGAATAGTAAAGATTTTCCATCTAAAAGACACAGTTTTTATAAAGATGAAATAGATAACTTTGAAGAAGAAAGGCGATTATTCTATGTAGCATCATCAAGGGCTAAAAAGTTTTTAAATATTAGTTATCATCAAAACGGCGATTATAGAATGTCTCCTTTTATTAATGAATTAAATCAAGTAAACTATACTGGTGTTAATACAAATCCAATAAATTATGAATATTCTGGTTATATAAAAGAACATATTAATAATTATTTATCATATTATGGCTATAATAAATTAACTCCACTTATTAATAAACTACCACATACTCGAACTAATATTAATACTTTTTGTAAATTAGATTACGACTTTAATAACTTGCGAGATCATTTTATTATAAATAAATTCTTTTCTTACTTGATTGGTAAAATGTTATTAATTCATTTCCCAAATAAAGTTAAAAATATGGATATAAACCATCAATCTATTCCAGATAAAATTTACTATAAATATAAAGATAGTTTAGAAGATTGGAGAAATATGTTGGAAGATATATACTATATTAGTGCTTTTAATATAAATAGTTCATTATTACCAAAATATAAAGATATGTTATTATCTACAAAAGCATATGAATATTATATTCAATTGGAAAAATCTATCATTGCATTTATTAAAAAGAAAAGTAATCCTGAATGCAGTGTTATTAAATGTAATTATAATATAAGTCATGGTAAACTTAAAGGTCAAGCAAAATTACTTTTGGATAATACACATTTAATAGAAATTAAATGTTCTCAAGATGACATATGTACTTTTCCAAATACATGCCAAGCTTTAATGTATGGATACTTGCTAAAGAAAAAAGAACAAAGTATTAATCATAGTGTAAAAAATATTAGTTTATATAATCCAATAGTAGGAACTTTTGATACATTTGATGTTACTAAATTTGATTTTAATAAATATAAAAAAATTATATACTAATTTTACGATTAAATAGTATATTTAATTTATATATTAATTAAATGAAAATAGGTATAATTGGTAATGGATTTGTAGGTAAAGCTACTTTGGAACTCAGTTGTAAAGATATTGATATACTCGTATATGATATAAACCCTGATTTATGTATTCCCGCTAATACTAAATTTAGTGATTTAATGAAATGTAAAATTATTTTTATAAGTGTTCCAACACCCATGAATAAAGATGGGTCATGTTATTTAACTATTGTTGAAGATGTAATTAATAATTTAAAAAGTTTAAAATTTTCTAACTTTATAGTTTTACGTTCAACTGTTCCAGTTGGTACATGTGATAAATTAAATTGTTATTTTATGCCAGAATTTTTAACAGAAAAAAATTATATTAATGACTTTATCAATAATAAAGAATGGATTTTCGGTATATTAAAAAACAAAACAGATATACAATTTAAAGATTGTATATTAGAACTATTTAATCTTGCATATAAGAATAATATGATAAAAAGTAATAAATTAACATTTATGTTTAATAAAGAAGCCGAATTAGTAAAAATGTTCAGAAATTGTTTTTTAGCAACCAAAGTATCATTTTGTAATGAAATATACGAATTCTGTCAGAATAAAGATATATGTTATGAAAATGTTAGAAAAATAGCAACTAATGATGATAGAATTCTTCCTAGTCATACACGTGTTCCCGGACCCGATGGTAAAAAAGGATATGGTGGCACGTGTTTTCCAAAAGATACAAATAGTTTTAAATATGAGATGGAAAAAGTAGGAGTGAAACCTTATATATTAAATGCAGTTATTGAAAGAAATGAAACTATAGATAGACCCCAAAAAGATTGGAACGAAAATAAAGGTAGATCGGTTATTTACTAGTAAAAATAGTATAATAAAATTATTTACAAGTAAAATTTTGATTCTATTTAAACTAATAATATAATTATATATAATATGGTATTTCAATTTTATAAATATTCTATGAGGTTATCAAGACATTTCGCTAGATTATTTACAACATATAATACAAACCGAAGAGACCTATATTTTATAGGACAAGGATACCAAAACAGCAACTCGTCATCTTTGATTAAACATCATTTCTTAACTAACCCACATATTTATAGTCCCTATACACCTTACCAAGCGGAAATAAGTCAAGGTAGATTGGAATTACAGTATAATTATCAAGAAATGGTAAAAGATATTACAAAGATGGATATAGCTATAGCTAGTTTAATAGATAATGGACAAGTCGGAATGGATATATTATTTTTAATGAAAAATAATAATAATAATTCTAATAATAATTCAACTGTTTTAATTCAGAAAGATATTAATCGTGCTTTATTAAATTGTTTAAATACACGTGCTAATCATCAAAATATTAATTTAGAATTAATTGATACAAATAATATGGTAGAATATATTGATAATAATTCCAATCATATTAAAGGAATTATTTGTCAAAACCCATCTAAAATTGGTAATGTTAATGATTTTACCGATATTGTTACTATGGCAAAAGATAAAAATATATTAACAGCATGTCATACAGATTTAATAAGTTCAATATATTTAAAACCACCAGGTGATTACAATTTTGATATAGCATTCGGTAATGGATGTAATATGGGTATTGGAATGAATTATGGTGGTCCACAACCTGCTTTTATGGCAACTAAAAGACATATACGACGCAAATTACCGGGTAGAATAATAGGTAAAACAATAGATAAATACGATAAAGAAGCATTTAGATTAACTTGGCAAACTAGAGAACAACATATTAGACGAGAAGCAGCTACTAGTAATGTTTGTACAAGTCAAAGTTTATTAGCGTGTATGAGTGTATGTTATGCAATGTATACTGGGGAAAATAATTTAAAAAAAATAGCTGCTAATATTCATCATAAAACAACTTACTTTTACGATGGAATACAAAATCATAATAAATTAGATGTATTAAATAATAATTTTTATGATACGATTACACTTAAACAAAAAGGTGGATATGATGTTTCATCGATACTATATAGGAATAATATATACCCATATGTGTATGATGATAATATTTCATTTACAATAGACGAAACACATAGTATTAATGATCTAAATTATGTATTAGAATTATTAAATATATACAATGAAAATTGTAATAAAAGACATTATTATATTAATGTACTACCTAAAAGAAACCACGAAAAAATATTCACCAATAAGGTATTCCATACTATGACTGACGAACAAAACTTATCTAGATACCTATATGATTTAGGGAAAAAAGATTATAGCTTACAAGATGGTATGATTCCATTAGGTAGTTGTACTATGAAACATACACCTGCTGAAGCAATGAATATAATCTTAGATCCTAAATATAATATTCATCCTTGGGTTGATAAAGATAACTACAATCGGGATTGTGTTTATACAAACGTAATTAAATCATTAACAGATAAATTAAAAGAAATAACAGGTTTTGATCATGTATTTTATCAATCTCAAAGCGGTGCTATGGGAGAATATTCTGGATTAACAACTATTAAAAATTATCATAATTATATTAATGAAGGAGAGAGAAATATTGTTATATTACCGCGTAGCTCTCACGGAACTAATCCAATATCTGCTAAATTAGCAGGCTATAAAATCGTATATATTAAAGAAAGTGAAGGAATGATTGATATGGATGATCTTTATAAGATTATCAATAAATATAATTCCCAAATTGCAGCTTTAATGATAACTTATCCATCTACTTATGGATTATATGAAAAAAATATAAAAGATATTAACAATGTATTACATGAAAATGGTAGCTTAATTTATTTAGACGGTGCTAATATGAATGCATTAATGGGATTTCAAAAACCAACAGATTTAGGATTTGATATATGTCATTTTAATTTACATAAAACTTTTAGTATTCCTCATGGAGGTGGTGGTCCTGGTATGGGACCAATAGCAATGAAAGAATTTCTTAAACCTTATTTACCACAATTTAGTAGTGTTAAAGAATGTTCAAGTATATCAACTTCTGAATATGGTTCTGGATTAATATTAAATATTTCGGAATACTATATGCGACACAAAGATGAATCAAATTTAAAAGAACATCATAATAGAGTTAGAAATAATACAGATAATGTTATTTCATCATTACGACATTATTATAATATACTTCATGTTGATACCCAATATCGAGCTCATGAATTTATTATAGATACAAATTGTTTTGGGGATATAGATATATCATGTGTTGATATTGCTAAACGATTAATGGATTATCATTTTCATGCTCCTACAATGTCATGGCCTATAAATAATAGTTTAATGATCGAAATATCAGAAACCGAATCTGATGAAGAAATAGAACGATTTATTGATGCTATGATAAAAATAAAAAGCGAAATAAATGAAATAAGAGAAGGAAAATATTCTCAAGAGAATAATCCATTAAAAAATTCACCACATACACAATATGATTTATTAGATTGGCAATATCCTTATTCTATTGAAATAGGTTGTTTTCCAACAAAGTATCAACTAGAAAAAAAATACTGGCCGGCAAACAATAGAATAAATGAAGTTTATGGCGATATAGAACTTGAAAAATTATTTAAATAATACTACCTATTATTTTATAATATTTTATATCATGTGGCTCCATAAAATCAAAATCTATTTCACACATCTCTATAGGAGAATCTATTAACGTTAATACGGGTTCTATGCGAAGGGTTTTGTTAAATGGCATAACCTTGTACCCAACTCGTAATAATTCATCTGGCATTTTATATGCGAGGTGGATTCTAGGTTTCGTTATACCATTTTTGGTAATTAAAGCGGGATTATCTTGGTAAATAAATCCAACTAAATATGTATGTTCTTTATGGTTTTTTACTAACATTATATATCTTATTACAATAAGATATGTAATATATTTTTCAATTTTTACTATTGGCTAATAGTCATTTGTCGATAACCTCTAGTAAATATATTTACAAATGGTCTATCATCACTACCATATTGTCCTTGATTATCAGAATGTAGAAAGAATCCTTCGAATTCTTTGTCGACATTCTCTCTTCGCAAGTACCAAGTACAGCCCAGTCCGGCATACATTGATATGTGTATTTTTCCATTCTCGTTTTGTAATTCATTTGACAACATTGGAAAATCCATATCATTAATATCAGACTGTTGAATGATACGGTCTTGTAATGAAATAACATGTCTAGATGAGACAGATTCATTAATATTTAATTGCTTTACACAATCATAACATGTATTTATATGCTTGCAAGAAGGAAAGAAAACATTTGCTGTATTTGTTAAACATACAACACAATTATCTGAATTTCCTGTTACTCCTATATGTTCTTCTTTTATTATATTTTCTGCTCTACATACTGGACACGTTAATTTGATAGTATTTGTTGGACATTGTACACTACCATGCCCTCTTTTTTTACAAAGATTACAATGATGCGCGGCGGTAATATGTGACCATGTGTATTTACATTCTGGTACCGTACACTGTTTGTCTTGTGACAATATATCTCCTCCATGCATAGCACGTAAATTTTTCTGAATATATTCGTCATGACATTCGAGTTGTCCATGTCCATATTCACCACATATTCCACAACAATGACCTGACGTAACATGCGTTCTTTTGAACCGACATTGGTTCACGTGACATATATTCAAAGCTGATTGACCTGCCATTAAATATGATTATTATATTGTTTTATATAAATATATTTTTCAATTTTTATTAAAATGTGATAATTGCTGTTTTAATTTACTGTTAAGTAAATGCGATACTAGACTTGCATCGCTGATGCTCCTTTGTTTTAATAGGAGTTTTAATGTAAATGCAATGCAAGACTTGCATTGCACGCAGATTAACACAAATAATATAATAATTATATGTGACAACGGCTGTTAACAATGCAAATTAAAACGTAGGTTAACACATATATATATAATAATGTCAAATAAACGATTTACTGGGAAATTAATAGATGCTAAATTATTACCAAAAGATGAGAATGGCGCTACATGTTGTCGATGGTGTGGGAAAGGTGTAAAACCACCTAAAAGAACAATATGTTCACCTGAATGTGTTCATGAAATTAAGATTAGAACATCGGGTCGATATATTAGAGATTGTGTATATAAACGCGACAAAGGTATATGTGCTATTTGTAATATTGATACTAAAAAATTAGCTAAACAGGCATTACTGCTAGAAGACAAAGGAAGAGAAGATTTTTTATTACAAAATAATATATCACTGAAACGTAAAATATGGCTTCGTAAACATGGTGGTGGTTTGTGGGATGCTGATCATATTAATCCAGTTAAGGATGGTGGTGGGGAATGTGGATTGGATAATTACCGAACATTATGTATAAATTGTCATAAAATAATAACAAAAAGTAGTTATAAAAAATAATTTTTATAAATATTTAAAAATATCTATATATATATATAATGGCAACTAAAACTTATAATGTATTAAGTTATAATGTATGTTGGGAATGTATGACAGTATCATCTGGAGGTTCTGCTGGAACTTATGGTGCAACTTGTGGTACTACAGTTAATAATCATTGTCGACAAAATATAATAAATATTTGTAACAGAGGTAATTATGATTTTATTGGTATTCAAGAAGGCGGTCCTGGTTTAGCAGCTGCTATTCCAAATTTACAAACACTTGTATATACCGCAGGTCGTACAAATGCAATCTTATTATATAATGCACAAACATTTACACCTATTGGTAATTACACAGCTGGTAATGTACCAAAAGCAAGACCTGGAAGGCCATATATAGCACAAAGATTTAAAGACAATGCTACGAATCAAGAAATTATAGTAATGTCTCTTCATGCAGATCATAAGGATATACTAGAAGCTAATCTTCAATCAATGCTTTTTCCTATTATGCCACAAAATTATTTAGGTCATCTTATAATTATGGGCGATTTTAATCGCGAGTGGGATAATAATATTACTCTAACCATAAATGGAAATCAAATTAAAATGAACGTATTAAATAAAGATCACAATACATGCTGTCATAATGATCCAAAAACTCATCCAACATATCATAGAAAATATGATAATATAATGATAAGTGCTAATATTCAAGTAGAATATGGTTATCCAGAATATTTAGATACATCTACTGGAAATGGATTATTACCACAAACATCACGTGATTTATTAAATAAAACATCAGATCATATTCCAATCGCTGCTAAACTAAGTGTTCAATTACCAGCACACCAAGCACCAGTAAGGCCATTCCAACAAGCACCACCACAACGAGGCCCTGCACCAGTAATTAATCCAGTATATCCGTCACAACGAGGCCCTGTACCAGTAATTAATCCAGTATATCCACCACAACAACAAATTCCACAATTACCAGTAAATCCACCACAACAAAGATATGTACCAACACTACCAGTAAATCCACCACAACAAAGATATGTACCAACACTACCAGTAAATCCACCACAACAAAGATATGTACCAACACTACCAGTAAATCCACCACGGCAAGGCCCTGTACCAGTAATTGATCCAGTCTACCCTCAACAAAATTATTATAAAATACAAAATCAACAACATCTACAATATCATATACAGAATAATTTACATTTATTCACATATAATACACGTACTAATCAATGGAATAAAGTAAGTTATAATCCATATGGATATTTACAAAACGATAATTTATATTCATACGGAAATGTATATCAACAAAAATATTTAAAATACAAAATGAAATATTTACGACTAAAAGGAGTAAATATGAATTTTGTTGATAAATAAATATGAGTTTATTAAAATATCAAAATGAAATATTTACGACTAAAAGGAGTAAATATGAATTTTGTTGATAAATAAACTTGCTAATGGAAACCCATATAATTCTGGTTCTGTAGCAGTTGTCATATTTTATCGATTTAGAAAGTTATGATTTCATAACACTGATATAGTTATCGTCTACTGAAGCATATGTTGTATCATTCTGTTGTACCTTATCTGGATTTACTTTGGCATAATGTGGTTCTACAACTTGAGAAAATGTTGGATTAATATATGATTGGATGCTTTCCTCGTAATGATTATAAAATACCTCTTCAGATTCAACATTTCTTACATTATTACAATCCTTATTAACCATTTCATTTAATCTATTCTTATTTCTTCTTCTATTAATAATCACACTCACAATCACGATAATAAAACATACACCGGCTACTGTTGGAATAATGACAGTAAACCAATAATTAGTATTATCATCCGTATTAATAGAACTAACACTATTTTCTATTTTAACGATATTACTCCAATCGCTTTCAGTAAAGATATTGGTATTAGTATATACTTTTAACATAAATGAATAATTTACATTTGAAATAATATTATTTAGATTTATAGTTTCTTGATAATTACCTGTATAGACTAATTCATTCTTATCATTATATAATTCATGTTTAATAATTGGTCCACTTGTATTAGCAGTAGTATTAATTTTAACCTCTATATAATCATAATTATAAAAACAAGCTAAATTATTATCACAATAAATTACTTTGGAAACTGGTGTATCAGGTTTTGGTGGATACCAAGAATTTGTTCTAATAATTAATGGCTCAGAATAATTACTGTATCCGATACTATTATATACTCGCATTGAAAAATTATATAGTGTATAAGGTGTCAAGTTACTAATATTAATATATTCTGTATTTATAAAATTAAACGTATCTCTATCAGTTTGATAATTTATATATACCGAATTATCTTTTAATAATTCATATCCTAACATAACACCATTTGTTCTTATATAATGGATAAAATGTAATACGGTAAAAAAAGTATCTTGATTACTTGTTAAAATTGGTGGTTCAGGAAGCTGTTCAATACAAATAGAACCATTCATTGTTGTTCCATTTGGACATTCTTGAACACATGTAAATCCAGATAAATAATTATCACACAGTTGACATAGTTGTGGACCTGGTCCCCAACAACCATTACATTCACCATAACAATCAGAACATAAGGGTCCATTATCATTAATCCATTGTTCATGTGCAGTAATCAAATTCCAGTTAATAGTATTAACATAACATAGCCCCCATGGTGAATTATTATGATCTAGATTATGCCTAATAACAACTGAATTATTATCTGAATATAATTCTTTCCCTTTAATTTCAACTAAATTATGTAAACCATATAAATTACCTAGTTCATGACTATCAATAAGAACTAAATATCCCTCAATATATTTTAAATTCGACAAAGGTTGTAAGGTATTTATATGATACCCACCTGTTATAAATATACTACTATTAATAGTATGACAATGGCTCAAAAGCTCTAAATCATTATTATAGTTAATAAATAGAGTTTCATCTGGTTTTCCACATATTGGTGAAGTATTATCGATGGTAACATTTAACCCGGACGTTAAAAGTAAACTAGACATCAATAACATAAGAATACTTGATTTTAACATTTTTATTTAATAATATAATGTTTTGTTTAAATAAAAATGTTACAGTTATTGTTTTATTATTGTCTTAATTGTGGTGGTATAGTAGCTAATGAAAAGGTTACATAATATTTACTATCTGATTGTAATTTATGTGATGCAATATGAGCAGGTGGCATACCACCTGTTTCTGGATATCTACTTGTATCAATAGTATTAGGAGCCTTGTGTTCTATATAGTCTACAATATTACGTCTAACAGTATCTATATCTATATTTTCTTGCTCAAAGCGTGCATTTACATATCTTGAATTTAGGCCCCACTTGTCACCAATTCCTAAAGTCCATGTGGTGTTTTTACCAAAATATTTTCTAATTTTTAAACTTGGTTCATCAAG
>Ga0209047_1001580_pt1 | contig 16497 bp, 15 predicted proteins | sample SaaInlV_165m_DNA_3_FD_184681 | JGI IMG/M metagenome (GOLD analysis project Ga0209047, IMG submission 184681) | Marine microbial communities from expanding oxygen minimum zones in the Saanich Inlet - Saanich Inlet SI037_S3LV_120m_DNA (SPAdes)... | ecosystem: Environmental > Aquatic > Marine >...
CCCTGACCAAATGGTTGGGTGGTCACGGCAACGGTATCGGAGGAGTGGTGGTCGATTCAGGTCGGTTTAATTGGGCAAATGGAAATTTTCCGCTTTTTGATCAGCCTGACACCAGCTACCACGGTTTGCGTTGGGGTCATGATTTGCCCGAACCCTTGTCTGCTCTGGCATACATATTGAGAATGCGTACCGTTCCCCTCCGGAACCTCGGAGCATGTATTTCTCCTGAGAATTCCTGGCAATTCTTGCAAGGCATAGAAACCCTACACTTACGCATGGACAGGCATTGCGAGAACTCGCTCGCTGTTGCCGAGCATTTGCAGGAGCACGAATCCGTGGAGTGGGTTCGCTTCCCCGGCTTGGAGAGCGACCCCATGTATGCGCTGAACCAGCAATACTTGGAAGGGAAGGGTGGCTCCATGGTCGTTTTCGGAATCAAGGGGGGCGCTGAGGCAGGGGCGAAGTTTATCGATAACCTACAACTATTCTCGCACTTGGCCAATGTCGGTGATGCCAAGAGCTTGGCGATTCATCCTGCCACGACCACACACTCCCAGATGAGCGAAGAACAACAAGCTGCCGGCGGCATCACACCTGAACTAGTTCGCCTTTCCATTGGTTTGGAACATTCCGAAGATATTTTGTCGGATATTGATCAAGCCCTTAAGGCAGCTACAGCTTAAGCTAACTGCCATGGGCAGAAAGTTTACTCTCGCTTACCTGATCGCCCTAACTTTGGTCATGGCCGGTGCCTTGGTCTTCGGGTTCAGCGTTGGTGACTTTTGGAAGGACGGAGGCGAACTGTTGGACAATCCTTGGGGGATCGTTTCGCTCTTCGACGTGTATGTGGGTTTTTTCCTGTTCATTGGTTGGGTTTGCTACCGGGAGAATTGCCCTGCGATTATACTAGTCTGGTCGGTTGCAATCCTGTTGGGAGGAAACGTTGTCAGCGGTCTCTATGCGGTGATAGCCTTCTTTCGCAGCAAGGGAGACCCCAACCTTTTCTTCCTCGGTGAAGGGACGAACTGTTCTTCAAAAACGAAGGAAGCCTAATCCGCTTCCGACAGTTTCTTGACGTGCTTGAGCACGCGCCGGTGAATCCGACCGATTAGAAAGTCCGACCAAAGCTTCCAGTAGCTGGCCGGCCACATGTGATGTTTGTACCAAGTTGTGCCGATGAGGCGGGTTTTACCATCTTCCATCCTTTCCAGCCGAAACTCGCCACGCTTACTTTCAAGGTGACCGTCCAAATGGGGCGGATGGATGTCGTAGGGTGAGATTTCCTTCATCGGAGGAGGTTGGGCGGTAACGTCGAAGGCGAGGACGTTGGGCTCGTCCCAGACCGTGATCGGTTCGACGAAGGGACCCGTCGTGAAATTGCAGTGTCGGACGGCCCCAATCCCCGTTCCCTCGATGGTGGCGCAGGTTGGACACGCGATCCCCAAATCGAAGAGCCAATCCTCCGCCGGCGGAAGTTCGGAAAAGGTGACCACGTTGGTCCAGACTTTCTCGGCCGTGGCGTCGACGATGACTTCTGAACGAACGGAGAAAAGGGGAGCCTCGGGAAGGGCTTTTTTTTCAAAACCCATTAGCAGAAAGGTGGCCAGAAAAAGGGGCAGGGATGGGTTGAAGCTTGATCGGTTTTGAATCATGTAACCGACCCATCCGCCCAAACACGCTAAGGGCAAGGCGATGGGCGCCGCCATGGCAAGGCAAAGGATCCCCTCGATCGCCAGAAGAAGAAGAAAGAGGAAGGAAAAGGCAAGGGACAGGCAGGCGACGGCTTGACATTGACTGGCTTTTCGCCGGGCATGGTGGCCATAGGTTACAGCGGATACGAGTCCCATGACGAAGGGAAGACCGACGAAAACCCCCCATCCGTAGTCTTGTCCAATTTCGGTGGTTAGGCTTAGGGAAACGAAAAGGGCGCCAAGCGCCGCGGAAAGGCCGGCGGAGAAGACGGCACAGGTCACCATTCCTTTAGGGATCAGCCGGTCGAGCCAGTATTTTGGATTTTTCTCTCTTTCTTCTTCCTGACTTGAAGCGATGGGTTTAGGCAAGATGCAAAGGAGAAAGAAGAAGAGCAGGTTGACGAAGGGGAGGAAAAAGAGGACACAGGTTAAGAGGGTCCAGTGGAGGGAACGGAGACGTTTGACGGTAAGGACGATCCCAACGTAGATGAAGGGGAGGGCCATCGCCAGCATGAGGAGAGCATCGTTCGAAAGCTCTTTTTCCGACCCGAAGTCCGTTACGGGTAGCAAGTAGGTAAAAGGTGAGGGAAAGGAATCGTAGGTGAGAAAAGAAATGAGCCTGTCGAGGTTCCACTTGACTATGAAAAGGGCGATGCCCGTAAAGGCATAGACCGATCGACCAAGTTCTCCTTTCCATGAGAAAATAAGACCGAGAATCTTCGAAAAGGACATGACTGTTGCTTACTCGGAGAGTCTGAGGGTTGGCAAGGGGCAAAGCCTCTCTGGGTTATGGTCGGGTCTTCGGCTGGTTTCTCGGAAGTTATTCTTTTTCCAAGGTTTCGAGTAGTCGTCCCATTAGCTTGTTCGCATCTTCGAACAAGTCTTTCTTCATGGTGAATTCTTCTGGTTGCTGGACATAGGTTCCCGGCGTTAGGTCATCGTGGCATGCCTCGGCGATTCGGTTGGCATCGCCGGCTCTAAGCTCTAGATGAAATTGCAGGGCCAGAGCACTTCTGCCAACGCAAAAGCCTTGGCTTGAGGTGGCCGCGCTTGAAACCAAATGTTCGGCTCCTTGTGGGATGTCGAACGTATCGCCATGCCAATGGAAGGCTTCGAAGGTTTTCGGGAAATCTTCGGTGAATGCAGTATGCTCGCCCTCTTTCATGTTCACGGGAAACCAGCCAATTTCCTTGTGCGGGTTTCTACTAACCTTCGCATCCATTGCCGCAGCCATTAATTGAGCTCCCAGGCACACGCCTAGAATTCGCTTTCCATTCATAATCGCGGATTGGATTAAGTTGATCTCGAGGAGTAGCCAAGGGTATTTACTTGAGTCTTCAACTCCCATTGGCCCCCCCATGACGACCAGCCAATCGAAATCGTCTACATCAGGAAGAGAATATTCCTCGAAGAGGCGCGTACAAGAAAGGTCATGACCCCGTGACAGAAACCAGCCGCTCATGCACCCCAAGCCCTCGAAGGGCACATGCTGAAGCCAATGTACACGCATGTTTCGGTTTAGGTATTCACCATTCGTAGCAGGCAATGGCCTCAAGCTCTCGAACGAACATTTGTCGACCCGATAAGGCGAGGTGAGCCCAGCTTGGTTCATCTGAAATTTCTCGACTTTCCCTTACCGATAGTTTTTGGGAATTCGGCTCGATGAGATACAAAGTCCCGTCTTCATCAAGGGCTATGATTTCCTTTCCGTTCGATACCATGGACATGTATTTACCGAAAGACTTTTCACTTATCCATTTTGTGTCTCCGTTCTTCATGTCGATACAAGTCATTCGCTGCTTCCTGAGGTGAATGTAGCAAAAATCATCGATTATTATCGGCCCTGACATGTATCCTTCCTGTCTGTTTTGCCACTTTTCGCTGACGGAAAACCCCGATGGAGTTTCCGATAAGTCGAACAACAGGGTTTTACCGCCGTAGCTGCTGGTGAAGATTCCGTTGCCGTATATGGAGGGAGTCAAAATGTTCATGCCGCGAAAGGCTTTTATCGGTTGACGCCATAGTACTTTTCCATCTTTCAAGTCAACGCCCGCCAAGTCGGTTCTGGTCTGGACGAGCAGTTGTCGTTTTCCTTGAGGAGAGGCAATGGTGGGCGATGAAAAGGCACTGCCGTACATGCCGCCCTTGTCGGAGAGCGAACGCCAAATCGACTTGCCTGTTTCCTTTTCCAGTTTAACCAACCCGGATCCAGCCTGTACGTACAAGTGTTCACCATCGATAAGAGGGGAACAGACGAAGCCGAAAGCCGGCAGAGGCGCCTTGTAACGCTCCATGAAGTCGACCGACCATTTTTTCTTTCCGGTATCGGCATCGATGCAGACGAGGAAGTCTCGCATTCCGGCAACGTAAAGATTCTTGCCGTCGTAAGCTGGTGTGGAACGAACCCAACTGCCATTTTTCCAAGCAAAGAATGGAACGCTCATCGACCCCGGCCAGCTCGTTTCCCATTTCTGCTTGCCACTCTCCCTGTCGAATGCCCTGACGACCTCGTTCTTTCCCTTGGTCTCCACGGTGAAAACCAGTTTTTCAGAGACTATTGGCCCGGGATAGCCCTTGCCCAATTTTTTTCGCCATGAAAGGCGAAGTATTTCCTTGGAAATACTTTTGGGCCAAGGAGATTCTTTTTCGAGATAACCATCGCGTGTCGGTCCTCTCCATTGCGACCAATCAAGAGAGGTGCCTTCAACCTGAGGAATCATAAAGGAAATGATCGTTGGAAAAAGTGGAAAGCTTAAGGATTTCATAATGAAATTTAAGTTGAGAATAGTTAATAGGGAAGCTTATTTGCTTCGGTACAGGATAATTGTTGGTTTGGCTATTACGGTGCCGAGATGAATTTTAATGTTTCGGCACACTTGCGTTGTCGTCCATTGAGCTATGGCATAATCTCTAGTCTTTGGAAGCAAGTGAGTTTAGTGCGGCAAGGGCACGGGTTCTTGCTCTTGAATGATCAACGCAAGGCATAGGGTAATGAATTCCAAGCTTAATGTCATGTTTTCTTAGGAGCAAGGGATCTGCTTTCCAAGGACGAAAGATCCACTTGGAAGGCATGTTGCTGAGCGACGGAATCCAGTATTTTACATATCGGCCATCTCGGTCGAATTTCTCTCCCTGAAGAATTGGATTGAAAATCCTAAAATATGGTGCGGCGTCGGCACCGCATCCTGCCGCCCATTGCCAACCTTGAGTATTACTTGCGAGGTCGGCATCGACTAAAGTGTCCCAAAACCATTTGGCTCCTTCTGTCCATGAAAGGAGAAGGTGCTTGACCAGAAAAGAGGCCACTACCATGCGGACTCGGTTGTGCATCCAGCCCGTTTCGTAGAGTTGGTGCATGCCCGCATCGACCAAAGGATAGCCCGTCCGTCCGTATTTCCATTTTTGGAGTGCTCCCCTATCTTTTCGCCATGGGAAATTAGCGTATTTGGGGCGAAGAGGTCGGTCGGGGATTGAAGGAAAATGGTAGAGCAAGTGGTATGAGAATTCACGCCATCCGATTTCCGCTAGATAATCTTCTACCCCCTTTGCATTGTCCTTTCGTTGAGCTTGCAGAACGGCTTGGCAAATCTGCCGAGGACTGACTAATCCCCAAGCGAGATAGGGAGATAATCGGGAAGTTCCTTCGACTGAAGGAATGTTCCTATGGCTTGAATAGGATCGAGTGAGCACCTCGGCAGTTTGAGCGATTAACTCATGACCGGCGGCTTCGGACACGTTCCAGTGCTCCGAAAGTTTTTCCGGCCATGGATGATTGGGAAGGAGGTCAAGTTCTTCAAGTCGCTGGGATTGAATTGGTTCGTTGGCAAAGGAAATATCACTGGGTTTGTATGATGCAGGTTCTCGATGAATGCCGCCTCGTGAGACTTTCCAGTAGGGAGTAAATACTTGGAAGGGTCGCCCAGTTCCATTTTTGATTTCCCATGGTTCGTTTAGAAGGGAGGCGTTAAACGAGTAGACGGCGATGCCTTTTTTCTCCAAGGCATTCTCAACTGAGTTCTGAGTGACGAGTCCCGCGGGGTCGTAAACCCTACTGAAATAGACGGAATCCGGATTGGTTTCGGACACTACCATTGGCAGGATTTTCTCTGCCTTCCCTGTGCGGAAAATCAGTTTTCCTCCCAGTTCCTCGAAGGAGGATCGCAAACTATCAAGCGTGTTGCGCAACCACCATCGAGAGGTTGCGCCTGGACTCCATTGTCCTCCTTCATTTTTATCCCAGATGAAGACGGGAATGATTTCTTTTCCTGCACGCAGGGCGAAATCGAGGCATGGATTGTCAAGAATGCGCAAGTCTTTGCGAAACCACACGATGGCTCGCCCCCTGTTTTCCTTGAGAATCATTTTGACAAGGCACGCAGATGGTCGATGCCGCGAATGAAAGAAACTAAAAAGGTCGGTTCTTGAATGGTTGTCACAGTGAGTATCGAAGATTGTTATTTTAGGGATTACAATTTCAATTTGCCATATTCACATCCTTTTGAATATTGTAACGAATTTCAAAAAGTGAGAATGCGAGGAGGAAGACGAGAAGGAGCTGGCCGGCCAAAGGGTAGCAACCGTTACGGTGAGCCTACTCGTCCCGTTCGCATCCCCGTTAGCCAAGTGGATCGTGTTCTTCGCTTCGTGCGAGAAAAGGAATATGCCTTACCCCTTTATGCAACCGGAGTATCCGCAGGCTTTCCCTCGCCCGCCGACGACTATGTTGAATCCGCACTCGACTTAAACGAGCACTTGGTGCGCGAACCTGCCGCCACCTTCTTCGTTCGTGCTCAAGGTGAGTCAATGATTGGCGCAGGCATTCATGATGGTGACCTGCTGATCGTGGATCGCAGTGCCGAGACAACAAACGGCAAAGTGGTTATTGCTTCCATCAACGGCGAATTGACCGTAAAGCGTTATCTCCACCGCGAGGGCAAGGCGTGGTTGATCCCTGAGAACCCCGCCTACAAGGCACTGCTTCTTAACGAAGGGGACGATGTCCGAATGTGGGGTGTCGTTACGAATGTGATCCATCCCCTGTGATCGCGCTGGCGGACTGTAATAATTTCTACGTATCCTGTGAAAGAGTTTTCCGACCTTCGCTGGAAGGTCGCCCCGTGATCGTTCTTTCCAACAACGACGGTTGCGCCGTTGCTCGTTCTAACGAGGCCAAGGAGCTTGGGATTTCCATGGGAGTCCCGTACCATCAAGTGAAGAAGCTGTGCGAACGTAACGGCGTGACGGTTCTGTCTTCTAACTATGAGCTCTACGGCGATATGTCTCGTCGAGTCGTTTCCGTGCTCTCTCGCTTTGCTCCTGAGATGGAGGTTTATTCCATCGATGAATCTTTTCTTAACTTTGACGGAGTTGAAAGCCCCCTCGATCTTTCGCGGAGAATTCGTGAGACCGTGGGACGCTGGACGGGTATTCCGATATCGATTGGCTTGGGACCCACGAAGACTTTATCCAAGCTTGCCAATCGTCTTTCTAAAAAGGATGGAGCGGGATGCCTTGAGATTCGAGAGACAGATTTGGAGGCTCTTGCGAAAGTCGAGGTGGAGGATATCTGGGGGGTGGGGCGAAGGTTGGGTGTTCGGCTCCGTAGAATTGGTGTTCGCAATGCACTTGGTTTGGCGGAAGCACCGACCTCGGCCATTCGTTCCGTTGGCGGAGTTACTCTGGAACGCACGCAGAGGGAACTCGGCGGTCTTCGCTGTATCGGCATGGAAGAGATGCCCCAACCAAAGAAGAACACTTGTTCTTCGCGTTCCTTTGGAAAGCCCGTGACGGAACTGGAAGATTTGGAGGAAGCCGTGGCGAACTATGCCGTCAAGGTCGGCGGCAAGGTTCGTAAGGAAGGATCACTTGCCTCCGGCATACAAGTGTTCCTGACAACTAATCGCTTCAGCGAAAACCTTCCTCAGTACGCCAACTCGCGAACCTTGGCATTCGACGAACCGACCGACGATACCATCCGTATCCTCACTAACGCGAAGATTCTGTTACGCTCTATTTACCGCCAAGGTTTTGCCTACAAAAAGGCCGGGGTGATCCTGCTCGACCTCGTCTCAAGCAAGCACAAGCAAGGTTTACTTTTCGAGGAACACGGCAGCGAGAACCGCAGCGCATTCGTTCGCTCGATAGAGCAAGTCGTGGACACCTACGGACCGAACGCCGGCTTTCTCGCCGCTCAAGGTGTAAAACGGTCATGGAGTATGAAGCGGGAAAGTCGCACCCCCCGCTACACGACCGATTGGGAGGAATTGCCTGTGGTTGGCTAGGAAACTAGCGTTTGGCGAAATCGTAGCAGGCGATCTCGCTGCCGTTGCGGACCACTAGGTAGCCTCCGACGAGAGCGGGTCCGTTCCAGCAGCGTTCCTTACTCAGGACTTGGCGGGAGGCGATCTCATTGAAGGAGTCGGGCTTGGCCTCGACAATACTGAAATTTCCAGTGTTACCAAGGATTAGCAGCTTGTCGTTTGCAAGCAGAATGCGACCATATCCGTATTTCTTTCCTCGCCACTTGAGCTCTCCCGTACTTGCGTCGAGGCAGGTGAGGGAACTCTCGCTTAAGCCGTAGAGATAGCCGTCTTTGAGGATCGGGCTGGAAAACTTTGTTTTAAGGTTCTTCGATTTCCAGATTTGTTCCGTTTCGAAACCATTTTTGGTCTTTTTGAAGCGAATGGCTTCGGCTCCCTTGCCGTAGCCTGCGGAAAGCAGGAAAATGTCATCTGACAACTCGAGTGGTTGGACAATTAGGGCATTGATCATGAAGATTTTCCACGGATGCTCCCACAGGGTGTTTCCGTTGGTTGGATTGAGTCCTGCCAATTTGCCCTCCACCGCCGCCATCAGGTATTTTTCTCCGAGCAGGTCGAGCACCGTGGGAGAGAGGTAGACGCCCGCACCTTTCAGTTCGGAGGTCCAGCGGGGTTCGCCAGTCGTGACGTCGTAAGCCTTGACGGCGCCGGCCTTGCCGCCGGGGGATACAATGATCAGGTCGTCAATCACCAGTGGCGAGCAGGCGATTCCCCAGTGCGGGTACTCGTAGTCGGGGCCAAGGGTGGCTTGCTCCCATCCGATTTCTCCTGTGGCGGCATCGAGGCAAGTCAGTTTCCCGCTCGAGGAGAGGTAGAAAATCTTTCCGTTGGAGAAGACGGGGGTGCTTCGGGGGCCGGGACCGCCCATGGAGTCGTTCCATCGATCCTTCGTCTGGTGATTCCAAATGACTGATCCATCCATCATCGAGCAACAGGTAAGTACTTCGAATTCATCTTGCTGCTCTAGCGTGTAAAGGTGATTGCCAGCGATTATCACGGAGGAATGTCCTTGGCCGATGGGCTTCCGCCATACTGTGTCAAGCTCATTTTTCCAATCGAGGTCTACACCTTGTTCGGGGGCGATACCACGCCTGCCGGGTCCTCGAAAGTCGGGCCAGTCGGCGGTGGTTGAATTATCATTCAGGCGGAATTCGCCCGCCTGAGGATCAGGCGACACAAGCCTGCTTTCGTCCTTCTTACTCTTCCACTTGAAGGAAGGGGTCATGCCACCACGCCACTCAATCTTTACGCAACCCGATAGAAAAATCATGCAGCCCAAGGCTGCAGGTACAGTTAGGGTGAGGAGTTTCACGCAACCATTATTCTTCCAGAGCCTTCTTGATGGCCTTGCGGAGTTTACTCGATGAGGGAGAGGTCAAGGAACCGAACCTGTCGATTGGATTTCCTGTTTTGTTTACCAAAATCTTTGTGAAATTCCATTTTACGCTACCTTTTGTCGGTGAGTTCTTTCCGGTGAGCAATTCGTAAAGAGGATGAATTCCTTCCCCCTTTACTTTGATTTTGGAGTACATCGGAAAAGTTACCCCAAACTTTGTTGAGCAAAATTCCTTGATCTCCTTTTCCGATCCCGGTTCCTGCCCACCGAATTGGTTGCATGGGAAACCGCATATGACGAGGCCTTGCTCTTTGTACTTCGAGTATAATTCCTCAAGGCCTTTGTACTGTCGGGTGAAACCGCATTTGGATGCGACGTTGACGATTAGAACTACCTTCCCCTTATATTCCTTCAAAGTTGTTGCATTTCCATCAATATCCAAAACTTTATGGTCATATACTGAGCTTGCGGATAAAATGGATGAGGTGACCATGGCGAATACGATGGTTAAGGTTTTCATTCTTGTCGTTGTTGTTTCGGCTTTTCCTCTTTCTGATGAACCTTTTTTTTGCGTATGGGAATATGTACTTCAGAACGTTTGAAGAAACCTGGAACGAAAGGTCCGTGCCAATATACGGCGTATGCCGGCGCTGTTTTTTCGTACTGCCCATTTCGAGCCAACCATTGAAGCAGTTTCTTCTCGTTCGTACGAAATTTGTCTTCGGAATAACTACCCCGAATGCCTATGGACAACACTAGGGTTCGAGGGATGTTCTTAATTTTGATTCCGTTGCCTGAGGCGAGTGGTTTGCCCTTGTCCTTAGCCCCTACGAAGAAGCGCATTTTTCCAGGATTAACTTCCGCTTCCACAGGTACGGTCATTTCGATTTCGTTCTTGCTAATAAATCTGAATAAGCTCCGAAACAAACCATTGTTCGCCCTAAAGTAGTTTCCTGAAGCAGTGCTTTCCAATGCGATTCTTTTAGAAATGTTCTTCAGTTCGATTACTCCCACGTCAGTTCTTGGGTACATCTCTTCGTATGCACTCGCTACTTGAGAGCTCAATGTAGAAAGAATAAGAAAATATGCAGTTCTCGCCATTGTGTTGTAAATCATTTTTCCGGTAAGGGATCTAGGTGCCATCGCTTCTCTCTATGATGTGATCAGAAATGGAATCGGTAGCCCAATTCAAAATAAGGGGCATGTCCGAGGTCTCGGTCTACCACCACTGTTCCATCGGCTTCCTTGATCTCGACTTTGCGGGCAAACTCCCATCCCGCGGATGCTAAAACAGAATGTTTTTTTCGTAGATTCCATTGAAGCGTAGCACTCGTGCGATAGGCTTGAAGGCGAAAGTCTCGTTCGCCATAAGAGGCTCGTGTATTCCATTTTGAACCTGACAATCGGCCGCCCAAAATCAAATCCAGTGAGTCGGTAATCGAGTATTTGTACCTCAGGTATGGTCCTGCAAAGAGTAGATCGGAGTTTTCGGAGGCTTCCCAGTGGAATCCAATTCCGGGAAGAAACAGATTGTCGTCGTAACCCGTGGTATACAAAGCTCCGAAAAACCATTGGAAGGTTTCGCTTGTTCGATATCGGGCACCCAAAAGGGTGAGGTAGTTGAAGGAGTCGCCCTCCACTTTGTCGAAATCACTCGACAGGGTGGGGTTGAAGAGAAGCATCCAGTCTAGGTTTTCCGATTGTTCCTTCATCAGGAGCAAAGGAAGGTCGATCGATTGGAGCCAATCCTCATCCAGTTCCAAAGCATCGGAATAATCCATTTCCGTCCCTTCGTAACGAAGGCCTGCCGCAAAAGACCAAGATTCTACTTTGTTGTAGAAAAGTGGAGTTATCAGGGTCCATTGACGAAAGCCTACCTCCGTGGTCGTGCCTTTGAGTGCTCGATTGGGTGAACCCGAGACGGACACGCGAACGGCAGCTGCATCGGACATGAAGTCCTGGGTCTCTGCGCAAAGAAAGCTTGAGAAGAATCCTAATGCAAAAAGAAGAGTAGAAGTTTGAGATTTCATGGTTAAGTTTACCAGCTATTGTTTTACAGGGGAGTAAGGGTGATTTAGCTCAACAAGGCGAGCGGATTGACCCTCGTCTTCAGGGGGATGATTACACTTGCTCCTTGTAACCTGTGAGATTCGAAGACGGAACTAACGAACTCCACGGTCGAGATTCCTTCCGCAAGGCCACAGATCGGCGAGCGGTTATTGTCGATGGAGGCGAGGAGATCGCGGGTGGCGGCGACGTGGTTGTGTACCGTTCCGCGAATGTCGCGTAGTTCGGGCTTTCCTATGCCGGCAGATGTGATGGGAATCCACTTGCGGTTTGCTTTCGCAGGTTCCCATGGGGAATCTTTCATGAAGTGGATGAGGGGTTCGCGGTCATTTCTGATATCTACGATTCCTTGGTTACCAATTATTTGAAAGCCGAATCCCGCCTCTCTTGATCCACGGTTACGGACGCTGTCGAAATAGGCTGTCCAACCGTTCTCCATTCGCCATCGAGCGTGTATCTCGTCCCCGGCGAGCGGGCCCAGCCCTTCGTTGCCCTCGTGGACATCCTTCTTGGAAACGAGCCTTCCCTCTTGCCTCATTTCGGCGGAACAAGTGAGCGGTTTTCCGGCAAGATAATGGTACAGGTCGAGGATGTGGGTGCCTAGAACCCACAAGTCCTCACCGCCTCCTCGGCGATCCTCCTTGCCTCGCCCTCTCATTTCCAAGACATCTCCGACAATTCCTTCCTTGAGCAATTTTTTCAATACGGGCATCGCCGGATGGTATCGATTGCGGTGGGCTATGGCCAGTTTTGCACCTGCCTTAGCGCAAGCCTCGGCAATTTGATCCGCTTCCTTCAGTGAACGGGCAAATGGTTTTTCAACGTAAATACCCTTTGCTCCACTTTCGCAAGCTGCAGTGATCATGGGAACCCGTTGGTCGACGTGCCGAGGGCAAACGGCTACGACATCAGGTTTTTCTTTTGCGAGCATTTCGCGGTAGTCGGTAAATGCTTTTTCGACCTGAAGCCTTTTTTTGGCCTTTGCAAGACCTCTGGGATCGGCATCGGCAACCGAGGTGATGGTCGTTTCCTCCAAAAGATTCCAGACCATGTCCAGACCGTGTCCGAAATTCCCTCGTCCCGTGTGCCCGATAACTCCTACTCGCCACTTCGCCTTCGCCTTTTGCCCAAGGATTGCGGGAGCGGATGCCAATACCATCCCTTGTGTTACGAACGATCTTCTGGTTCTCATTTCGTTTCGACCGCGTAGGCTTTTAGGTTTTCCAGTTCGAGCACCTCGAGGGCGCTTTTCTCGCAGGATTCCAATTTTACTTTCGGTGCCATATCGGCCTCTAAGGCTTCCTGCCAGCGTAAGGCGCAAAGGCACCAGCAGTCACCTTCTTTTAGACCAGGGAAAGAAAACTCGGGTCTCGGTGTGCTCAGGTCGTTCCCGGCCATCTTGCTGAAGGCGAGGAATTCCTCGGTCATCACAGTGCAGACGACATGTCGTCCGGTATCGCTTTCGTCAGTTTCGCAACTGCCATTTCGATACCATCCGGTCTTTAGTTTCTTGCAGCAGGATTGCAGGGACGTCCCTAGAACGTTCAATGGACTATTCTTTATCGGTGCGATCATTTTACGATCAAGGAATCAAAGGCTCTTGCCGACAAGCGCAAAAACCCTTTTTTGAAAGGTTCCATGAACTCAGACAAACCCGACGTCCTCTTTGCTCGACCGCTTTACAGTTATTCACTGGATGAGGTGGCCGGCTTTTGTGAGGCTCACAAACTATGGGAGGCTGAGGATACTGATGCCTTGCTGAGTGCTATCGCCCCGACCTGTCGGGCGGCAGTCACTCGAGCTGTCTTCCCGGAGGACTGGATGGATAAACTACCCAACCTGGGAATCATATCTGTTTGCGGGGTAGGGTACGAAGGTGTGGCCGTTGAGGCGGCCAAGGAACGCGGCATAGTCGTGACGAATACTCCCGACGTTCTCACCGAGGAGGTGGCGGATTATGGTGTGGCCTTGATGTTGGCGGTGGCTCGTCGCCTTGCGATGGGAGATCGTTATGTTCGTGACGGGCGTTGGCCTAGAGAGGGAGCCATGGAATATGGCCGGCGCGTGCATGGGAGTCGTCTAGGAATTCTTGGGTTGGGCCGAATCGGTCTTGCCTTAGCCCATCGCTGCAAGGCTTTCGGTATGGAGATCGGTTATCACAACAGAAACCTCCGAAAGGACGTCGAATACGGTTACTTCGAGGATGCGGTGTCTCTTGGCCGTTGGGCGGACTTCTTTGTGATTGTCACTCCCGGGGGAGAGGGTACTCGCAACTTGGTCGATGCCGCCGTTATCGATGCTATCGGTCCTGAAGGTGTTTTGGTGAATATCGGGCGAGGACAGACGGTGGATGACGCCGCTCTCATCACGGCTTTGCGCGAGGGGCGTCTCGGGGCTGCGGGTCTAGATGTGTTTTCCGATGAACCGAACGTGCCCGATGAATTGATCCGGATGACGGACAACGTAGTCCTTCAACCACACCAAGCCAGCGCCACCCATGACACGCGACGGGCAATGTCTAAACTTTGCATGGACAACGTGCGGGCTTTTCTCGAGGGCTCCGATCCCCTCACCCCCATCGATTGATTGCGTCGGGTCGGGAAGTTTTCTGACCCTCGAGCAGTATTACTAATCGCGAGAAGACGATTTCTTGAAATATTTCTTCTTGCCGAATTTTTTGAACGGGCGAGGTTTCCTTTTGCCCATCGGTCTACTGTCGTCCTTGCTGATGTCTAGTTTATTTCCGCGCACCCAAATCTTTCTTAATGCCTGAAAAGCATCCTTGGGCATGCTCTCCGGTAATTCGATGAAGCTGTGTTCCTCGAACATGCGAATCTTGCCCATGTGTTTTGGTTCAATGCCCGCTTCGTTTGCAATGGCTCCCACAATGTCTCCTTTTCCGACCCCATGGCTTTCTCCCACTTCCAGTCGAAAGCTTTGCATGGAGAGGTCTCCACTTTGAAATCGAGATTTCCCTCTAGGTCCATCACTTCTCCGACCCCTGTCTCCCCATTCCCTGTCACGCTGCTTCGGTTGTGGAACAGCCTTGAGATAAAAGGGTTGGTTGCCGGATTCCAAGAAGGCCATGGCGGCAGCAATCGAAAGAGGGTCAGCATCTTTTTCTTCGAGGTATTTTTCCAAAACTTCCTTGTAGTCGCTTAGGTCTTTGGCCAAGGTTTCATCGAGCCGAGCAAATAAACGCTGCATTTTTCGTTCGTTGAGCTCCTTGGTCGAGGGGAAGGTATACTTTTCCAACTTCGAGCGCACGGTACGTTCAATTGCCTTAAGAATTCTATTTTCCCTTCCATTGATGAAGATAATGGCATCTCCTTGGCGACCTGCTCGGCCCGTGCGACCGATCCGGTGGATGTAGGATTCCACGTCGAAAGGCGCATCGTAATTGATTACGTGACTTATGCGGTCGACGTCCAGACCGCGAGCTGCGACGTCCGTGGCAACCAATATGTCGATTTTACCGTTCTTGACTCTGGCGAGTGTCTTTTCCCTCAGGTTTTGGGCCATGTCGCCATTTAGCGCTTCGGCGGCGTAGCCTTTCCCCTGTAGGCTTTCGGCTATTTCGGAAGTTGCGTTTTTGGTACGAGAGAAAACCAGAACAGCATCAAAATCTTCCACTTCTAGAATGCGAATCAAGGTGTCGGTCTTCTCGGGGTTTCGCCTTTGTATGAAGCGTTGACGAGTGTTCGATGCCGTAGTCGCCTTAACTCGGATGGTGATTTCTGCGGGGTCTTTGAGGTACTTGTCAGCCAGTTTCTTGATTTGCGAGGGCATGGTGGCCGAAAATAAGGCGGTTTGCCGTTCTTCGGGCATCTGTTCCAGTATCCATTCGACGTCTTCAATAAAACCCATGCTGAGCATCTCGTCCGCTTCATCCAGTATCAGGGCCTTAATCTTATCCGTTTTCAGCGTCCCTTTGCGGAGGTGATCCATCATCCTGCCGGGCGTGCCGACGACGACGTGAGCTCCCTCCCTCAATCCTTTGATCTGTCTTCTGTACTCGTCGCCACCGTAAATGGAGAGTGAGCGAAAGTTTTTCATCCGCTGACCGAAGGTTTCGAAAGCCTCTGCGACTTGTATTGCCAATTCTCGGGTCGGAGCGAGGCACAGGATCTGTGGCCCACCGGCTCTAGTGTCGAGGTCGGACAAAAGTGGCAAAGCGAAAGCGGCGGTCTTTCCCGTTCCGGTTTGGGCCACTCCAAGTAAATCCCGACCTTCTGCCAAGTAGGGTATGGCCTCTGCTTGGATCGGTGAGGGGGTTTCATAGCCAATCGCCTCAATTGCCTCCCGAATCTCGGGGGACAATGGTAAGTCGGAAAAAGTGCCAACGGCTTGCTCGGATGAACTGCCTGTCTCTTCGTTGTTCATTAGTCTACTGATGCTTTTTTATACGATGCGGACAGCCATTTCTAGATTTTCGAAAAATCACTTTTTTAGACACCCACTTGTTTCCCTTATCCACAAGCAGATGTTTATGGATAAGTCTAATAATCCTTTCTTATGACATGCCTCGTTGCAAATTACGAGACTGAAAGAGAACTCTCCCAAAGCATCTGTTTCCGCCACCACCTCAGTTAGTCGCATTCCTATCGAAAAAAGGTTGCCGGAGATTTTGGCAAATCAACTTTCTGGCCCGGAACGGTGGGTAGGTCTTTTTATTCCTCTTCCTCTTTGGCGTTTTCCTTTTTTGGCTTTGCCGGCTTTACAACGGTAAGATGAAGCTGGTTGGTTTTGTTCACGAGATAATCGCCTCGGGATTTAGCGGTTAGGAAGGAATACGATGCGAGACTTTCTTTGGTGGCGTTGGTTTCATCGGTTGCGAACACTTGCAATTGAAACGCATGATTGACTGGTTCCGAATCCTTTGAGGCTCGCAGGGTGATGGTGGCGGTCTTTGCCTTTGCGGAAGCGTTGGCGTCTTCGAGACTGACTCCTGAGGGGAGAGGAGGGGTAATTGCGAAACGAAGGGGGAGGGCATGCCCTTGTTTGCGGTTAAGCGTAAGCTTCAGCTCGCTCGTACCGTTGGCTTCTAGGACGATATTTTCCTTGTCGACGATAACCGACAATT
>Ga0209047_1001585_pt1 | contig 16462 bp, 23 predicted proteins | sample SaaInlV_165m_DNA_3_FD_184681 | JGI IMG/M metagenome (GOLD analysis project Ga0209047, IMG submission 184681) | Marine microbial communities from expanding oxygen minimum zones in the Saanich Inlet - Saanich Inlet SI037_S3LV_120m_DNA (SPAdes)... | ecosystem: Environmental > Aquatic > Marine >...
GTTAACAACACAGCTTCTGGCTACCGAGCTTTATACTTCAACACCACCGGCAATAACAACACAGCTTTTGGCTATACCGCTTTATACTTAAACACTACTGGCACTCAAAACACAGCTTCTGGCCACGCTGCTTTAAGATCAAACACCACCGGCAGTAATAACACAGCTTCTGGCTATACCGCTTTATACTCAAACACAACCGGCGCTAACAACACAGCTTCTGGCTACGCTGCTTTATACTCAAACACCACCGGCGCTAACAACACAGCTACCGGTAGAGATGCTTTATACTCAAACACCACCGGCTCTAGCAACACAGCTACTGGCTTACAAGCTTTATACTCAAACACCACCGGCGCTGGTAACGTAGCTTCTGGCTACGCTGCTTTATACTCAAACACCACCGGCGCTAGCAACGTAGCTTCTGGAAATTCGGCTTTAACCGCAAACACCACCGGTAACTTTAACGTAGCTATTGGCTACCGAGCTTTATACTCCAACACCACTGGCATTAACAACACAGCTTCGGGTTACCAATCTTTATACACAAACACCACCGGCGGGGCTAACACAGCGTCTGGGCATTCGGCTTTATTCTCAAACACCACCGGCGCTAGCAACGTAGCTTCTGGGCATGCGGCTTTATACACAAACACCACCGGCGCTAGCAACGCAGCTTTTGGATATTCTTCTTTACGCTTAAACACCACCGGCAATTACAATGCAGCTTCTGGACAACAAGCTTTATACTCAAACACCACCGGCTCTAACAATGTAGCTTCTGGTAGAAACGCTTTATTCTCAAACACAACCGGCACTAGTAACGTAGCTTCTGGCTATCAAGCTTTATACTCAAACACCACCGGCGCTAACAACGTAGCTTCTGGAAATTCGGCTTTATATAGCAACACCGCCGGTAGTAACAACGTAGCTTCTGGCGCTTCGGCTTTATACTCAAACACTGCCGGAAGTCACAACACGGCTTCTGGCTTTTGGACTTTATACACAAACACCACCGGCCATAAGAACACAGCTACTGGCTATAACGCTTTACGGCTAAACACCACCGGCCTTAATAACACAGCTTCCGGCTACCAAACTTTATTCTCCAACACCACTGGCGCTAACAACACAGCTTCTGGTATGAGTGCTTTAAAATTCAACACCACCGGCGCTAATAACACAGCAGTTGGTTACCAAGTTTACGACAACCTAACCACCGGAGATAACAACGTTGCGGTTGGTTACGACTTAGCTGCAAGCGCGGTGGGTGTAGATGCTGAAATTGCAATTGGTGTAGGTATCACCGGCGGCGGCACGAACACTGTGCGGATCGGTACAGCGGGAGGTACAGCAACACTAGGGCTTGATGGCTCTGATACATCTTGGGCAGCGGCTTCCGATGTAAGGCTCAAGAAAGATATCTTGGACTCCACCGCTGGTCTGGCATTCGTAAACGAATTACGCCCTGTCACCTTCAAGTGGAATAACAAGGACGCTATTGATAGTACGTTACCTCAATATGATGCTGACGACTCAGCGCCTGTATTTGGCGAGGGCAACGCTCACCACGGCTTTATCGCTCAAGAAGTAAAAGCAGTTATCGACAACAATCCCGATGTTGTTAACGGCCACAATATTTGGCAACAAGATCCTGACGGTACACAGCAAGTGGCCCCATCAGCTCTGGTGCCGATGTTAGTAAAAGCAATACAAGAACAATCCGCTTTAATCGAAGCACTCACCGCACGAATTGAAACCTTAGAAGGATAAATATCATGGCTATAACATACACTTGGACTGTTGACAGCATGTCCGTACTACAAACCCCAGACCCTGACTATGTTGTTATTGCGCAATGGACTTGTGCAGGAACCGATGGAACCAACACCGCAGATATCGGCGGTAGCTCACAGTTCACCTCTGATCAAGAGGGTACTTTTGTGCCCTACGCAGACTTAACTGAAGCCCTCGTTTTAGGATGGATCAGTACTGATCTCGGCGAAGACGGCGTTTCTAATACAGAAGCTTGCGTGGCGGGGCAGATTAACTCTATCGTCACTCCCCCCGCATCACCAACCTCTGAACCACTACCTTGGTAATATTGACGCTTAACTTTTTATAGAGGATAGAACATGATTATTTTTAGTGATTCAGAAATGGCATCAATGATCGCGATTGTTCGTGATTCAGATATTCAAGGCAGCGCAGCGCGGCTGGTGGTTGGTATCGAAGACAAACTGATCGCCGCTGCAAAACTGGTGCAAGAGGGTATTGAACCGGAAACGCTCGTTGACGACATTGAATACGAAGTGTCTTTCGATGCAACCGAGCTGGATGCGTTGGTGCAGATGACAGCCTCTATTAAAACAAAGGGTGCTTCAGCCAGAGCGATTGCCAACATTCAAGACAAGCTGGAACCTGCGGCTGAAGAAATTATAAAAGATGGTCAAGTTGCCTGATGTGGGTTGCTAGGGAGCATATTTTATTACAAGCAGCAAGCGCTCTCCGTGTAGCCTTCCTGGGTGTGGGGTTTTGTGTCACACCCCACGTTGCCCCAAACATGGTGGGACTAACAAATGGAGAAAATCCGATGTTGGGAAAAAGCGTCATGAATTGTATAACAACCGTTATTGGGTCACTCAAAGGCTCATACACTTGTCTGAATTCCCACTTTGTACACATTGTGCAAAGGAAGGTATAGACAAATTGGCAAATGTAGTAGATCATATAGAACCCCATAGGGGTAGATCTAGTTTGTTTTGGGATACTGGTAATTGGCAATCTTTGTGCAAGTGGCACCACGATACTAAAACTCGTAAGGAAAATACTGATGGCAGGGAACAGAAACAGCGGTCGTAAGAAGAAACCTAAGGTTGTAGCACTTAGGGACAACATTAAAAAGAAGGATTACCATTTTGATGGCAACCCTGAATTTGCTAATGACAAACTGTTACCACCCGAAGGTTTGTCTACTAAAGCTCGTAATGAGTGGAATCGTATGGTTACCCTTTTGGATGAGGCTGATTTATTGTCCAACGCTGATGTGGATGCTTTGGCCATGTATTGTGAACTGTCCATTACCTATTGGGAGAATATGGCCCAATTGCGCAAAGAAGGCTACATACGTGTTAACACCTCTGGGAACCCTTCGGCAAATCCAAGAGAAGCTATGGCAAACCGTGCAATGGCGGCAATGCGAAGCATACAGAGTGAATTTGGTTTAACTCCTTCTTCTCGCACTAAGATAATGCAATCTGGTGGGGGTAAGAAGAAAGGTAACAAGTTTGACAATCTAGAGGATGACTAGTGCCAAAATCTAAAACAAATTATCAGATAAGTGTACAGTATGCTAAAGACATATTGTCTGGTAAAATTGTAGCTGGTGAGTATGTCGGTTTGGCTTGTGACAGATATCTTGGTGACTTGAAACGTAAAGACCTTACTATGGATGAGAAAGCCCTCAACCGTTTTGTTAATTTTGTGAAGGGGTTGCAACATGTTAAAGGCAGATGGGCACAAAGAAAGGAATTGTTTGTACCACAGCCATGGCAGATATTCAAGGCTGCGAACCTATTTGGATTGCACAAAGATGGTGTACGAAAGTACATAGAAGCATATTGTGAAATTCCTAGAAAGAATGGTAAGTCTTTTGATGCAGCTTCTATCGGGTTGTATATGCTGTTAGCTGATAATGAGTTTGGTGCTGAAGTTTACTGTGGAGCCACTAAGGAATCACAGGCTATGGAAGTATTCAGACCAGCTAGGTTAATGGTTGAACGTGACGAAGAACTAATGGATGCTTATGGATTACCTCCTCCTAATACAATGTCGATCATGGTGCCTGAGGACGGTGCATTCTTCCAACCTGTAGTAGGAGAACCAGGAGACGGTGCCTCACCTCACTGTGGCATAGTAGATGAATATCATGAACATAAAAACAATCGTTTGTACGACACATTTAAAACTGGATTAGGGGCAAGAGAGAAACCACTACTGTACGTTGTTACTACAGCTGGTGATGATGTTGGTGGGCCATGTTTTGAGAGACGTGAGGAAGTAATAGAGATATTAAAAGGTGTGTATGCGGATGAGTATACTGATTCTGTGTTTGGGTTGTTGTACACAATAGATGAAGGCATTGATTGGAAATCTGAGGAAGCTCTTAGGATGGCTAATCCTAACCTAGACATAAGTGTGGATTTTAAGTATTTGAAACGACAGCAGTTGCAAGCCATACGTAATACTGCTAAACAAGGCATTTTTAAAACTAAACACTTGAACCAATGGATCAATGCTAACGAGACGTTTATTAACTACGAAGAATGGGCCAAATGCGCCGATCCTGAGATGGATATTAATGATTATACACACATGCCTATGATGATGGGGGTTGACCTTGCTAGTCGCATTGACTTTACTTCTAGTGTTAAATGTTTCTATGAAGACAATGAACAAGGTAAACGACATTACTATTTGTTTGCTAACTTTTGGGTGCCTGAGGAAAGGGTCAAGGAAACAGAACGGTATCAACCTTGGGCAAGAGAGTACAACCCTTGTACCCAAGATTATTATGAGAATTATGATGGTGAGTCTGAAGAAGTGCCTTTCCTAATGATGACTGATGGGGATGAAGTTGATACTGTTATGGTCAAGAAGAAGTTGGTACATGACATTGAAACATACTTCCCAGAAGAGGTTTCATTTGACCCTTGGAAATCAGCTGGTTACGAACAAGATTTAGAAGATGCTGGAGCTGAGATAACAAAATTTAACCAAACTATTGGTTACTACACCAGTCCCATGAATGAATTTGAAGCAGCAGTTAAGTCAGGAAGGTTGCATCACACAGATCATCCAATATTGAATTGGAATATCATGAATTTGCAATCTAAGCGTGATACTAACGGTAATGCTAAGCCACGTAAAGAAGATGTGCGTAAGAAGATAGATGGTGCTTGTGCTGCAATAATGGCTGTTGGCAGGGCTATGCAAACACCCGATGAAGGTCTACAAGAAGACCTAGGATCAATATGAAAATTTTTAGTAAGATATGGTTTATAACCAAAGCGACATTTACCTTGATGTTCAGACCTTTGTTGGACATTGCAGGTATTTTATGTATGGCGTATGGGGCTTACTTGTACTGCGAGCCATTGGGTTATAGTGTACTGGGACTTTTATTATGGGCAGAAGCTAACAATGTTTTTGAACTCTTTAGAACACCGAGGGATTGAGTCTACCATAGGGGATGCCTCAGCCTATGGCAGATGGTTGGTAGAACAGTACGGAGCTACTTCTTCGGGGGTAGACGTTACTGAACAGACGGCACTTACTTTACCTTACGCATATGCTAGTATTAAGGTGTTGGCTGAGACTGTGGCACATGTGCCTCTTCAAATAATGCGGGAGGGCAAGAAAGGTGCGGAACCAGCTACTAATCACCACTTGTATGAGATGATAACGACTATGCCTACAGACCGGCATACTCCTTACCATTTCAAAGACACTTTAGAAGCTCACCGCAACGGTTGGGGAAATGGCTACGCTGAGATTGTATTTCAAGCTGGTAAACCAATCGACATGAAAATGTTGTATCCCAATAATACACACCCACGAGTTCATGAACATACTGACAGTGTGGTGTACGCTATCACAGAGAATCAAGGTGGTACGAGAGTATTGCCTGCTTCTGATGTGCTACATGTGTCTGGCATGGGGTTCGATGGCTTGGCTGGATATTCCCCTGTCCAGCTAGCCAAAGAATCTATCGGACTGGGTATGGCAATACATGAGTTTGGAGCTTCTTTCTTCGCAGGTGGGGCAACTCCAAAAGGTATTATTGAGACTGAGACAGCACCCAACACTTTGATTAAATTCATACAAGAGTACAAACAACGATATGGCAATATTAACACCTCTCATGAAACTCACATTCTGCCTAAAGGCATGGTGTATAAACCACTTACTATAAACCCAGATGACGCACAAACTTTGGAGACACTCAAGTACAACAGAACTGAAATTGCTGCCATATACCGAGTGCCACCACAATTTATCATGGATATGGAATTCAACACTTTTACTAACGCGTCGGAGATGGATTCACACTTTTTCAAACACACCATGATACCCATATTTACAAATTGGGAACAGGAGTTGAATCGTAAGCTGCTTACTGCTAAAGAGCGGCGTTTGGGATATTACTTTAAATTTGATGTTTTTTGGTTGTTACGTGGTGATACTACAGCACGTTATGCTGCTTACCATCAAGCTTTACAAGACAGTTGGCTTACTCGTAACGAAGTGCGTGTTATGGAAGAGTTCCCTGAGCGTGCGGATATGGAAGGGGTTTTGACACCTACTAATATGCAAACACCAAGCGATAAGGAGAAGACCCATGGTACTCCCGCTCCATCGGACAACACAGCGCCAGTAGTAAAGGCCCTAGCGGAGCGCATGGTTTCAAACGAGCGCAAAACCCTTGCTAAGATAGGTGAAAACATAAGTAAGGGTGCTACATTTTACAACCACAAATACCCAGAATTCATTAAAAAGCACCTTCTCCCGATAGCAATTATGGTTGAGCATAGGCTTTATGAGGGCTTAGAGGCAGGTGACTTTATGGAAAAATTCATTAATACTTATATAGATCGTCAGTTAGGGCAAATGAAGGAGTCCATAGGTGATGTTGAAGTTAGTGAACGGGCTATTATTAATCTGTTTTACGAAATTTTAGGAGAAGAAAAATGACATTTGAGAGACGGTTTGCTGCCAAGAAAGTAGAATTGCGTGAAACAGGGCACGAAGATCGGCCCGTTGAAATTCACGGTTATGCAGCAGTGTTTAATACTTTATCTGACGTATTGGGTAGGCGCACAACTGGTAAAAATACTATGGAACTTCGGGAGAAAATTTCACCGGAAGCTTTCGACAATGTTTTGGATCAAGATACCAGAGCGTTTTTTAACCACGACCCTAATTTTGTATTAGGCCGCAGATCAAACGGTACATTGGAATTGTCTGTTGATGATGTTGGTTTGCGGTATGTGGTTACACCACCGAATACTCAAATGGTACGAGATATGTTGCTCGAACCAATGAAACGCGGTGACATCGATCAATCTTCTTTTGGCTTCATATTAGGGTCGAAAGGTGACAAGTTTGAAGAAGATGACAACGGCAACATGATACGATCTTTAGTATCTGTGGAAGAGTTGCGTGATGTATCACCAGTGACAATGCCAGCGTACCCTGATGCTACGGCAGCATTGCGTTCGTGGGGTTTGGAAGAAAATAATAGTGAAGGTGCTGATGAAGATAACACTATCATCGTACTTCAAAATAAATTGGAAGACATGACAACGCAGCGCGATTCTTTGCAGCGACGTTTAGATGTCTTCAACAGGTTTCAATCTTAAGGGTCATAGGCACTTTAAAAGATTGGAGTAAATAGTAACTTGTATTTTAAGTGGAGAAACAGATTATGACAGATAATCTTAACCAAAAGCTTACAGGGTTGCGAGAAAAGGAAGTTGAAAAGCGTTCGCGAGTTGCAGAACTTGCTACAACTGCTGGAGAAAGAGCACTCAATTCAGATGAAAATTCTGAGTTGGATACACTGGAAACAGCCATTGGAGCACTGTCTACTGAGCAGCGTAGTATTGAGAAAATTCTGAAAATTGGTCCTCATAGCGAAAGCGTGAATGACAATATTGGTCTAGATGACAATGAAAAACGGAACTTTTCTATGCTCAAACTTATCCGTGCTCTCGATCCTAAAGCTACACAACAAGATCGAGCCGATGCATCCCTGGAGTTAGAAGCGTCTAGTGCGATTGAACAACGGGATGGGGTTGCACCTAAAGGTGCGTTCCTTCCTATGGAAGTTATGGGCGAATGGCGAGGACAAGCTTTTTACGAAGCTCAGAGACGCGCTATGGAATCTCGTGATTTAAGTGCCGATGTATTTGCAAGTGCTGGTGCATTTGTAGGGGTTGATTTCCGGCCCACACAGATGATACCTTTGCTTCGTAATGCAATGGCTTTAACTAGAGCAGGTGTTAGCTTCTTGGATGGTTTGGTTGGTGATGTTGCTATACCAAAACATACAGGGGCTACAACTGCTGGATGGGTCGGTAGTGATGGTGGTACTATTGGGGAAGGTACACAGACAGCAGGGCAGGTAACACTGACTCCTAAAACTCTGGGTACGTTTACTGATTATACTCGCCAACTTCGTTTGCAGAGTTCGGTCTCTGTAGAGAACTTTATACGTAGTGATATTGCTACTGTTATCGCTCTTGAAATTGACCGAGCAGGTATTCATGGTACTGGTACTTCTGGGCAACCAGTAGGTATCGAGAATACTACAGGCATTGGTGCCCAAAGTTTCGCTGGCGCTGCTGATCCTACTCGTGATGAAGTAATTGGTATGCGTTCTGATCTGGCTACTGCTAATGCCCTTTTGGGTGCTCAGAAGTTCATAACCAACAGTACAGTCTATGGCAACATGTTAGGCAAACTTGTTGATGCTGGTTCTGGTCAGTTTTTGCTAAAAGAAAACGGTCAACTTCTCGGAAGAGAGTGTATCGAATCTAATCAGGTTCAATCTGGTGAGATGTATTTTGGCAATTGGGCAGACCTTTTGATAGGGCAGTGGGGCGCGTTGGATGTGTTGGTTGACCCCTACACTGGTGCTACTGCTGGTAATGTTCGCATCTTAATGTTTCAGTCTATTGACCTTGCAGTTCGTCACGCTGAATCATTCTGTAAAGGGAGTGCATAAACCATGTTTGAAAAGAAAGATTTTGGTAATGATGCAGTCGTACAATGTATTGATTCAGCTACCCATACGGCAGATGCTAATGGTGCGGCTGTTGATTTGTTGGAATACGATGGTTGTTTGATTATAGCCTGTGTTGGTGAATCAGGTGATACTTTGTCTGGTTCCGTACTGGTGGATTTGGAGATTGAAACCTCTGATGATAATAGTACATGGGTTGATGCAGCTGATGCCGTTATAACTAATTCTGTAACTGGTACTACAACTGGTACATTTGGCAGAATTGATGCAGCGGCTGAAGATGATGCAGCTTATACTACTGCTTATCGAGGCAGAGAACGGTATATCCGACCTGTGATTAACGTTACTGGCACCCATACCAATGGTATTCCTATTGGAATTGTTGCTGTACGAAGTCGTGGTAGATATACTTAAACCCAAAGACAGGAGAATCTTGTGGCAAAGTTTGTTAAAGTAAATTTTCGGATAGGAATATCTGGAACTATTGCTGAGGCTGGCGCTAAGTTGCATATTGATGACAATGATTATAAGAACTTGTCACAAATGCGACGCATGGGTGTACCTTATGTGGAACTGCTTGAGGAAGAAGTTAAAGACAAACCTGTTGTAGAAAAGGCGAAAGTCGAGACTGCAACTAAAAATGAACCTGAAACTTCTGAACCAGCAGTTAAACTTAAGAAAACTAGTGTTCGTAAAACCAAAAAGCAAAAGTAGAGAGGTAGTGTAAGTGGATCTCATTACTACAACTGCGCCACAAGATGAACCTGTTACTACTGAGGAAATAAAGGATCATCTTAGAGTTAGTACATCAGATGATGACGCTTATATTGCATCGCTTGCGATTGCAGCTAGGCAACACATTGAGGCACTAACGGGTTTTAGGTTATTTACACAAACATTAACATTGTATGCTGATAAATGGGCTGATTACCCACTTGTAGACCCTAACGATGATACTGTTTTGTTGCTGCGTGTGGCACCTGTTCAAAGCATCACTACTGTCAAATACTATGACACTGATGATGTTCTTACCACAATCAGTTCAGCTGATTATTGGGAAGATTTGAATAGTGTGCCATGCCGGTTGCAAACTAAAACTTCTTGGCCTTCAGCTAAGGAAAGAATTGGGGCCATTCAAATTACTATGCAAAGTGGTTGGTCTGATATAGATAATGTGCCTGAACATTTTGGGCTAGCTATAAGGTTGCTTGTAGAGCATTGGTATGATAACCGTATGCCGGTGTCAGAGGTTAAAATGACTGAAATACCTTTTGGAATAACAAGCATATTAACTTCACACCCTGAATATCACCACTGGCAACTATGAAAAAAGTTAGATTTAATGTTAATGTAACCGTAACTGGCAATGAATACAGTCCAGGAGATGAAGGTGAATTGACCGAAACACAATTCGGAATTTTCCGATCAACTGGCCCGATGCCACACATTATTGATTTGACAACTGAGAAACCAAAACGTGTCAATAAACCCAGGAAAACTAAGAAACAAGATAACGATACAGAGTAATACAACCTCTAAAGGTACGTATGGTGGTATCGATAATAGTTGGGCAACTTTTACTACTGCTTGGGCTGCTATTAAGTGGCTTGGTGGTGGTATGGAGCTTATGGGAAATGACCAAATTCGTGGGGAAAGAAGAGCTAAATTTACTACTAGGTATCAATCTGGCATAACAACCGCTATGCGCATATCTTTCGATTCGCGCATTTGGGACATAGAAACTGTTATTAATGTGGATGAGCTTGGCAAGTATGTGGAAATACAAGGTCTGGAGAAATATGTCTGATGGACATTGATTTCAAGTTTGAAGGTCAAGAAGATTTTGACCGGAACATGAAGAAGATGAATTCTGAATTGCAGACTAAAGCATCTCATACAATGAGTGGTCATGCTGCTAGGTGGTACAGAGACAGAATGCAAGCTGTATTGCCTGTCAAAACAGGTGTGTTGGCTGCTTCCCCCACTGCTAAGAAGGTGCCTAAGAAATATTCGAGTAACATTGCTGAACATGAAGTGGGTGTACCTATAGGTAAAGGTGAGTCTAGAGCAGGTGCCTATGCCCACGTAATCGAATTTGGAAGATCACGCGGCCCCTTAGGGCCTATGAAAGGTAACAGATTGTGGACAATAACATTTGAACAAGGTGTAAATCAAATGTTGCAAGAGATGGCTAAAGCTGGTAAAAAATGGATGCGTAAATGGCTGTAATAGAATCCGGTCTCAAGGCTCGTTTGGAAGGCTACACTGCTTTAACAGCATTGTTGGCTGACGGTACGGACAGTATATGGGCTGAGTTAGCACCACAAAATGCGGATAAGCCATATTTGACATATTCTATACATGATGATATAGCAAGAAACGTTATGGGAAAGGAAACTACACCAACGGAAGCTTTGTTTCAAGTTTCATTTTTTGCAGATGAATATGATGATTTGTTACTCATATTCATACAAGTTCGGGCTTGTTTAAACAGGTATAGTGGCACAGAAGGCAGTGTTACGGTACAAGATACTTTTTATGATGGCAGGAACTCACAATATGATGAATCGGACCGAGACTATCAAATGAATGTGGATTTCCGCATATTTTACGAGGAATGATGAATGGGTAATTTAGTTATTAAAGGTAGGCCAGCTTGGTTAGGTGCCTACAACTTTGCTGATCAGATGAATGCTTTAGCCATTGATTATGGTTCTGAAGCCCAAAACAACACAATATTAACAGATTCCAATGTTTCTAATATAGGTGGTTTGTTCACATTTGGGTTTGCTTTCCAAGGGTTTTCAGACCATTCCGCAGCTGATGGTGTAGCTTTTACTAACATTGGTTCATCCGCACCTTTAGTGTCAGCTACAGAATCTGGCACGGAACAAGAAATAGCTTATTTGGTTAACACTAAACAATTGTCAGTGACCCCAATACAAGGGTCAGTTGGGGATATGGCAGGTTTAGAAGTTACAGGAAATTCAGCAGATAGGCTTATACGTGGGGTGTTGGAATGTAATAGGACTGCTGCGGCAACTTCAACTTCAACTGGCATTCAACAAGGGTCTGTATCAGCAACTCAGAAAATGTACGCCAGTTTGCACGTTACAGCAGCCAGTGGCAGCAGCCCAACATTAGATTGTGTAGTACAAAGTGATGATAATGCTGCTTTTACAAGTGCCACTTCCCGCATTGTATTTACACAAGCTACTACTACGACCAGTGAATTTAGTTCAGTTTCTGGGGCTATTACTGATGATTATTGGCGAGTTAGTTTCACCATAGGGGGAACAACACCGTCATTCACTTTTGCTCTAGCATTTGGAATAATATAGGAGATATACCATGGGCGATTTTGTCCTTACAAACGCAAAGGTTACAATTAATAGCGTGGATCTTTCGGACCACGTAGAACAAGTTTCATTTTCTTACGAAGCTGAAGGTGTGGATGATACTAATATGGGTGATACCACAAGAGTTATGCTTGGTGGTTTGCTTAGTTATGGTGTCGATATAACCTTTTCACAAGATTTTGCAGCTGCAAAAGTGGATGCTACTTTATTCAGTCTGGTTGGTTCAACCACGACTGTTGTGTTGGTACCTGTAAACACTACAGTATCATCAACTAACCCCAGTTTTACTGGGACCATGTTGCTGACTAGTTACAGCCCCATAGGTGGTACAGTGGGTGATAAGGCAACTGCACCAGTTCATTTTGATCCAGCAGGGGCTATTACTAGGGCAACTTCGTAATATAGAAGGAAGACAGTATGGAAGAGTTAACGTTAACAGACTTGGCAGAACCTAAGTATGAGTTAGTACCCATTACCATAATGGGTAAACAGGCGTATTTGCGCCCACTTAGTTTTGATTTGCAAATAGAAATGTATAAAACATTTGAAGAAAGGGCTGATACAGAAGCATCTAGTGATGATATGAAAATCATGCTAGGGGCAACACTTTGTGACAAAAATGGTAAATTGCTGTTTGAAAACACAACGGATGCTGTTAAAGTACTAGGTGACATACCAGATTTAATGGAAGCTTTTAGTAAGGTTTCAGAAGTCAATGCTTTTGATGTTGATGCAGAGGTAAAAGATTAAAGAGTTTGCCATTTGAAGTACTTAGGATACGACTAGCTAAAGACTTCAAAATGCCGCCAAGTCATGTTGGCAAACTCTTTTCTCAGCAAGACGTACTATCTATCTTGGCATTTGAGCAAATGCAGAATGAAGAAGAAGCGGAACAATCCCGCATGGGTGAATTGAAAAACAAAGCTACACAGGAGAGAAATAAAAGTGGCAGCTAAAATAGGTTCTTTGTTAGCTTCTATTGGTCTTGACACCGCTAAGTTTGAGAAAGGTGCCAAGAAAGGCATACGCGCAATAAATAATTTCAAAAAGCGTTTTCAAAAAGACATGCGTATTATGTCTAAGGCAGCAACAGCTTTGCAAAATCGTTTGGGCCGTTTAATAGGCATGGTAGTGACGTTGGCCGGTCCAGCTGCTTTATTAATGCTCGTTCGCAGTTCTCTTAAAGTGCAAGATCAGATGGCTAAGTTGTCGGATTCTTTTGGCATTGGTATGCAAGATTTAGCTGGTTTTACATTGGCAGCCGAACGTGGTGGGGCCACAGCTGAACAGTTGAAGAAATCTTTTGAGAAAATGGCTACTAATGTAGCAGACGCGGCTGAAGGTGTGGGTACAGCAGACGCAGCTTTACTAAAATTGGGTATTAGGGGCAAAGAGCTTGCAAAACTGCCAATGGCAGAACAGTTCAAATTATTAGCCGATAAAATAAGGCTGGTAAAAAACGAAACTGTAAAAGTTGGCATAGTCTATGATATATTTGGTAGGCAAGGTACCAACATGCTAAAAACTCTTGAACTTGGCAGTGCTGGTTTAGAAAATTTTGTGCAACGCGCTAAAGACTTGCACATTTCTTTGAACAGGATAGATGCTGCACAGATTGAAGAAGCCAATGACACTATATTAGAAGCTAAGAAAACGATGGCCGGGTTTGGTAATTTGATTGCCTTGAAAATATCTCCCCTAATAACAGGGTTTGGTAATATGTACATTGATGCTGCTGTTGAAGCTAAGAATTTTGAAACAGTTGTCGATAATGCTTTCGTACACGTTATATCAGGTGCAGCTTTTGTTGTAGATGCGGTTGAAGGTGTAACTATAGCTTGGGCAACTGCAAAACATGCGGTTAAACAAGGTGTAGGTCATATTTTACTATTAATTGCTGAGGCTAAGGCAAAACTTGCTGACCTTGACCCAACCGATATAGTGTTTTCTGACAAATCGGCTAAAGAAGCTATGGACCATGTCGCCCTTTATGCAAAACAGGTGCAAAAATCAAAGATAGAATTAAACAACCTTATATTAGCGGCTGGCAAAGGGGGTGAAAAGTTCAAAGAGCTTATTGCAGAAATGGCTGCGTTCGCAGCTGCCAATGCAGAGGAATCGGCAGCTGCCAGAGAAAGACTTAAACATAACTTAGAGGAAGTCGAGTTATTAGCAGACAGAGCAGCGTTGGCTTTTTCAAACGCATTTCAAGGTTTCTTTGATGGGTTTGATACTGGTATGGATAAAATGTTGAGCACCTTTAAGAAAAACCTAGAAAAGATGGCAGGTGAGTTGTTAGCTTCTCAACTACTTGAAATATTCCCTTCTCTTGCTACAGGCAAAGGGGTTGGTGGCTTTATTGGCAAGCTGTTTGGTGTAGGTTTTGCTAAAGGTGGTTCCTTTGAAGTAGGTGGTAAGGGTGGTACAGACAATGTGCCAGTGGGGTTCATGGCTACTAGAGGTGAGACGGTCACAGTAACACCGGCTGGTCAAACAGGTGGTAGTAAAGGTCAAGGGGGTATAGTGAATAATAACACTTATGATTTCAGGGGCAGTACACTTAATGAGACTGAAGTTAGGGCTATGATTGAACAAAGTCAAAAAATATCAGAACGAAACATTCAAAATAAAATGGCACGAGGTAGGTTTTAATGCCTTCAATAGCGGCGTTTCCTTCTATAACACCCACTAGCTCTACCATGGGGCTTATAACGAACTCCAAGAGTTTTGTGAGTCCTCTGACAGGTTATACACAAACTTCTAGTCGAAAAGGTAACAGGTGGTTTCTGCGCATGGTGTTCAACAACTTGCAAACAGATGAGCGCGGTGTTTTGAAAGGCTATTTTGCCTTCATGGAAGGTCAAGTTAACCGTATTGAAGTTGGAGATCATTCTTATACTGGTGCTCGTGGTGCATTGGGTGGCACACCTAAGGTGAAAGGGGTTGATCAATCAGGTACTAGCTTAATTACAGATGGTTGGCCTAATAGCACAGTTGTTCTTAAAGCAGGTGATTTGTTCTCTTTTAATAACGGTACATACAACGAGTTGAAGATGGTTACTGCCGATGGCACTAGTGATGGTTCAGGAAATTTAACAATATCTATTATGCCAGAGATACACACCTCACCAGCTGACAATGCTGTAATAACCACTTCTTCCCCTGTAGGCACATTTATGTTAGTAGAAAATATGTTGGGTTGGACAAACAGACCAGGACAATTAGCAGGTGTGGTAGCACCTTTGTCTGATTATGCTGTTGACTTAATTGAGGATATTGGCACATGAGTTTAGGTCGTGGCATTGCTTCAGCAGTAACTACAGACATTGCAAATGAGAAACATGTAAGATTGGTTTCGTTTGCTAAATTAGAATTAGATTCTGGCACTTTGTATATGCATGATTCTATTGGCACATTTACTTGGTCTGATCCTGATGATGGTTCTAAAGCATGGTCAGGTATTGGGGATTTTGGTGGCATAAGTACAGTAGAAGAAAGTAAACAGATAAGTGCATATGAAATAACTATAAGCTTATCTGGCATAGATGCAAGTTTTTTAGATGAAGTGTTAAACCAATCATATCAAGGCAGAAGCATAACTATATATTTAGGTGCTCTTGATTTAGATGATAACACTTTACTTGCCACACCAAGCGAGGTATGGGAAGGGGTTATGGATGTTAGTAGGATAGCATTTGGTTCTGGTGAGGGAAATACTATAGAAGTTGTTTGTGAATCTGAGTTTGCAAGATTAGATGACATAAACGGGCGCACTTTTTCAGATTCTGATTTGCAAGCTGAATATCCAGGAGATACCTTTTTACAATATTTACATGTTATGAAAGATGCTACAATTGTTTGGCGAGGGGAATCTCGACATGTTTTTGATACAACACCACCGCCGCCTTTTGACCCGCGTAATTTACCGAGTTTCTTTTGAACAGGGCGGCAGCAGTAAGGCAAACTACTTTAACTTATGCTAATGAGAAATTCGAGTGGGGTGTAATTGATTGTTGCATGTTCTGTATAGAAGCGGCTAAGAAAATTGAAGGTGTAGATTTTGGTGATGTTTTTGAACATGAATCGGAACAGGATGCTTCAGAGTATATTAAAGAAGCAGGAGGTTTAGGCCCATTGGTAACAAAAACTATGAAACGTCAACCTGTACCTGTAAACACTTTGGAATTGGGCGACCCTGTGTTAGTTAATTTACCCATAATTGGTCATACCTTGGGTATTTTTGTTTTAGATAGTGTGTTATGTAAAACAGATGCAGGCACTATAAAAATATCATTAA
>Ga0209047_1001594_pt1 | contig 16377 bp, 10 predicted proteins | sample SaaInlV_165m_DNA_3_FD_184681 | JGI IMG/M metagenome (GOLD analysis project Ga0209047, IMG submission 184681) | Marine microbial communities from expanding oxygen minimum zones in the Saanich Inlet - Saanich Inlet SI037_S3LV_120m_DNA (SPAdes)... | ecosystem: Environmental > Aquatic > Marine >...
CCGATGAGACGCCCATTTTCGACCAATGTTTGACAACGAGTTGGAACACCTTCACCATCGCGAGAAGAGGCTGATTTGCCTCCCTCTAATCTTCCATCATCGATTAGTGAAAGGTCATTGGCCAGTACCAATTCACCTTGTTTACCGGACCAGAAGGATTCATTGCGAACCAACCGGTCTCCACGAATTGCGGAAGGAACAACCATCGAAAACAATGGAGAGAATCCTTCACTGGTCATCAAAACAGGAGTATCGTGAGCATCGGTATTTACTTCGATAGGCCCTCGAGTCTTCTGTGCCCAATCTACGGCAACTGCAACGCAATCAGGGACATTTGTCAGACGTTGACGACTCGAGTCACCTTCGAATGAACTGGTTAATTCATCATCGGCATCAATAGAAACTTGAACCCCAATTCCATGAGAAGTTGTAACACCACTCGACTCGATTCCTTCGCTTGAATAAATCGCACCAGCGCTCGCTCCAACGCCCAATCCGCCTCCAGTGACAACTGCTCTTTCATCGAGAGAAGAAACTTCACTCAATATCGCATCTGCTTGTTCCAAGAGATCTTCGGGACTAATACTGAGGATATTCTTATCCAATAATCCTGCAACTTTGTCGGCTTTTTGCTCACTTGGCAGGAGGAAACCGGCCACTGACGGAGATACTTTGGCAATATCGCGTGCTTGTTGGATGGCATTATCCGCAGAGCCGATATCGACAAGATATGCATAACCGAAACGTCCATCTTCGACCACCCTAATTCCATAACCACCTTCGCCGCCACCAGCAGCAAGAGAAATTTTTCCTGCTTCAATATCGATACTGTGGCCATAAGATTGAGTTGCAACAATTTCCCACTGCTGAATCTCGTTATTTTGGCAGAGTTTACCGATTTGCCGGCAACCCTCAGCGATTCGGTCTACTGCATCATCTGGTAACATCTTCATCCCACCAGCGCTTGAGAAATTCGCATCGTCGGGCCACCGTCACCAACAGGTACCGTTTGACCTTTACCACAGAAACCAGGGGCTGCAAGACGAGCATCTCTAGTTAGGCCATCGACATCTTTGAGGATTTGAAGCGTTAATCCACTGACACTCACATCTTTCAATGGACGTGTGAGTTCTCCGTTCTCAATTAACCATGCTTCTTGGGCGGCAAATTGGAACGAGCCTCGGCCGGTATCGACTTGACCGCCTCGAGAGCCACAAGCATAAACACCATACTGAATATCTTCCATCAGTTCATCGATATCGTTGTGAGTACCGCCTTGAATAAGTGTATTGGACATGCGAACAAGTGGGTGGTGCAAGCCATCTTGGGCCCTTGCACCTGCATTTGGTTCCAAACCAAAGTGGTGTGCTGTTTCTCGATGATTGAGGTATTCTGTGAGCACACCATTCTGAATGAGTTTCTTTTCACGGGTGTCAAGTCCTTCATCATCTATTGGGTGAGCGCCATATCCTCCACGTATTGTTGGGTCATCAACGACCGTAACGATATCATTTCCAATACTCTGTCCGAGTTTCCCATCAAGACATGAATCACCAGCAGCAACAAGGTCTGCTTCACACGGATGACCTAGTGCTTCGTGAATGTAAACCCCAGTTAGGTCACGGTCTGCTATGAGTGGTAATTTACCTGAAGGTGCTCGTTCCGCTTTAAGCAAGCGTAGCGTTGCTATACGTGCAGATTCGCCAAGTTGTCCTAGATCGCATTGCTCGATGACTTCAAGACCACCTTCGCCGCCATGCCTCGTTCTATAGGAAACTACTTCATCGCCATCCCGGCCAGTCACGCTTGCATTGATGAGTGAACGTTGAAAAGACCAAACTCGATTCATTCCTTCACTGCTCATCAGTTCAGTATGGAGGTGTTCATCACTCCAACCACAAGTAACTGAGATTATGCTATCATCGTCTGCTGCACTGTCATGAAGCGTTTTCAAATGGTCAATTTTCGTTTGTAAATCCGTGTTCCGAACATCTTTCTTTGGTTTCCAATGTATTTCGTCTTCAAGGATTGGTACTTCTGCTAACTGTACGGGTTTGTCTTTGGAAGAACGGCGTGCTGCTACAGCTTTAGCCAACCTAACTGTCGATTCAATTTGAGATGGTAAAGAGATTAGATCGGTGGTCGAATGAACGCCCCAAGCACCGTCTGCTAAAATTCTCAAGGTAACTCCGACTTCTTGGCCAGGAATTGCTCGTTCAAGCTTCGCATCCCGAAGTGCAACACTTGAATCGGTAATCGCCATCAAACGCACCTCCGCATACGATGCTCCAAGTTCTTGAGCCTGATCGAGTGCAGCCTGAATTTTCGACTGGTCGAGGTAACGGCCTGTACTCGGCCTGTGTTCATCTGTTGGACTTGCGCTCATCACCATACAGTAACGGTAGGTGCAACGGTGTTTGAACTCTACTCCGTTTCGTTCTGCTCAAGAAGTAAATTCTGAAGAAACGATATGGCCTAGAAGAGTGGATTCAGTAAGCGCTTCATCCTCCGATTCAAATTTCATTCCAAGGCGTATTGCTCCAGTTTTTGAGAGAAGGTATTTCATGGGGATTGATTCAATCTTCAATTCCGAATAAATCGAAGACGCTTGATTTTCGATATCTTTTTGGTCGTATTCGGCGGCTTGGCAATCTGTTTGAGATTCATCAATTGTTATAGCATCCGGTAAAAACACAACAAAACCCGATTTGTCACCATTTCGAACACCCGCCCGTTTGAATGCTTCAGAAACGTGATGAGTTCCTGAGAGATATCTCAAGAACTCGGCATCTAGAGAACGAGCCAAGGAAGTCTTGCGGACCCAGCGGCGAGAGGCACATGACCATGCAGTCCATAACTGGAGATTAGATTGGACGCAGCCATCTCCAATCATCACCCACTGATTGTTAGGACGCAATTGAAGAAATGCTTTGAGGAGGCCCTGAGCATCAATGGGCTGCTCTGAACGCCAAGCAAAACATGGGAACGGAGGTTGTGCCATGGTTATTCCAAAAGGAGATTCTCTTTCAATTATCCGATGCCGATTCATCTGAAAGCGGTACATCATCAGCGCGTTGTTTGATTGTATTACCTTTGAGAGAGTTTGATTTGAAGCGAAGTAAGACTTTTTCTACTTCTTTGCTAATTTTATCCAGTAACATCGGCCCCCATCCACGTTTTGCTAAGAGTTGATTTCTGGTTGGACGGTCCATTGCGATAACATCCTTCGGTGTCCGAATGCCCATGCTAGCCAATTCACGTGCACGTGAACGGCCAATGTGTTTGATGTTAACCAATTGAAGGAGGTCTGTCTTGCATCCATGTCTGATGCGTTGTCGAAGCATATCGAGCATTGTCGCGAGTTCTCCAATTATTGGAAGGTGTTCCTCGGCAAAGACATCGTCAGTGAGAAGGACTTGCTGGCCAGCAGCAAGAAGCCAACCCATGAGGTCAACACGATGATTAACATCTCCTGGACTGACATCAAGGTCACTTTCAATTGAGCGTAATGTTTCTTCTTCAATCCACATTTCAAGCATCCATGCTGATTTGACTTTACCCAGTAAACGTTCTTCCAAAGAATCATCGTCTAACAATTCATCTTCAACTGCGTTTGTTTTGAGCCAAAGAGGTGAACTGCGTTCCATTTCGGAGTTTTTCGCCCAAAGCGGTAAGAAATCCGGCGTGGAGGATGCTAAATGCATCAAACCAAAGTTTGTCACTGAAGCGTTTTGACGAACTTTACGGCGTACGGCTCTTCGTAATCCTGTTCGTAAAATCGATGCTGAAAGAGGGTCTAGATAGAGTTGAGTTATTCGTTCGCCCATCAATGTCGCTTCATATTCCATTGAGGTATGGTCGTTGGCTGAAGGCTCCGACCAACCACCTACATGAGCCAAATCTGAGGCTGATGTGAAGCCTAACGAGGCTTGTGTAAAAGCGGTTGATGCCTTTGGCACTGGGATATGTGTGGGTATGTTTGAGCGTAATTCAACTCCACCAGTGGATTGCGCAATAGAAGCCCAAATCGGCATTTCATCATCCCAATCCTCATCTTCATCTTGACCAACTAAGGCATCTGCACGACGTTGAGCATAATCTTCATCTGGCCCTTTTTTGCGAATAAATCGTTCTTCAACTAACCAATTAAGCATCTCATCGAGGCGTTCATTGAGTTGCGTTTTAGATATGGTGGCTCCAAGAAATGTGGCAGAGAAAAAATCGCCAATTTCACCACGGTGTCGGAAACCTCCTGTAGCAATTGAAGCCAAGAGATGTGAGCGCAACGCTGGTTCGCTCGCTAATTTTGATGAGATAGATTCAACTGGTCCAAAGAAATACCGTTCACTTACATCATCAGCAATACTCCAACCATCCGTTCCTTTGCACAAAACCCATGCTTCACCAAAACTGTCGTACTTTGGACGACCAGCTCGGCCAAGCATCTGTCGAACTTCCATCACCGGAAGTGGACGGCTCATACCATCATCCCAACGCTTTAGGTCGCGCACCAAGACTCTGCGGGCGGGTAAATTAACTCCTGCTGCAAGTGTGGGGGTTGCTGTAAGGCCAATCAGCAGACCATCTTTGAAAGCCCCTTCAATCGCTTTTCTTTGTCCGTATGTTAATCCAGCATGATGGAAAGCAATTCCACCCCGTATTGATTCAGCAAGACGTTCTGCCATAGCTGTTTGACTACGTCCTTCAAGAGTCGAAGCAAAATCTTCTAAGCGCTTCAATCGGTCAGGGTCCTCTGTTTTGAGGCGCTTCTGGATTCTTTTGGCGAGTTTCAACGCCTCTGATTGAGCACTTCGTCGTGTTCCAACAAAAATCAATACTTGTCCATCCTGGTCGATTGCATCATTGACAACAACCCAACTTGGATGAGATTTTGGCCCTTCTAAATCCCGTGGGGGCTGGAGAACTTCTGCCTCTGTCGACATCTTAGAGGATTGAACAAGTCGAGGCTCAAGGTGCAAATCATGAAAAGTACTGTATTCCAAAGCGACAGGCCTCCAAGAGGAGAGAATTAGGTTGGCATCCAACCATGTAGCCAGTTCTTGGCAATTCCCTACCGTAGCCGAAAGGGCAATAATTTGTGCATTTGGTCGAAGATAACGTAAGCGTGTTAGGTTTATTTCAAGTGTTGGACCCCTGGTAGAATCGTTCATCAAGTGAAATTCATCTGCTACAACAATCGACACATTCGCCATGAGTTCCGAACGATTGCGCATCAGTGAATCAAGTTTCTCAGAGGTGCAAACAAGAATATCACACTCTTCGATTTTTTTGGCTTCTCCAGATGCATCGCCAATACCAAGGCCAACGGTTAATCCAACCGAGCCGCCCAAGGCAACCAAATCTTCATGTTTTTCAGTTGCGAGTGCTTTGAGAGGCACAATGTACACTGCTTTCGAACCAGGTTCATCGACAAGCAAACGGCGTATTATTCCAATGTAAGCAACTAATGACTTGCCGCTTGCTGTTGGAATTGCGAGTAAAGTATTGCTGCCAGACAATACACTCGGAATTGCCTCGTGCTGCGGCGGATGTAAGTCCTTGATACCCCATGTATCGGTCAAGAATTCTAGGGCTTTTTGCGGCAAATCTAAGCCAGATACAGCCCGCTCGCTCGCCTCCATGTATCGACAGTCGCGCCAACAGTCCAAAAGGACAACGCTTCGAAGGGTTCAATCCGACACCCATAAGACCCGCCTTCTCATGACCTTACACATGGCCGATGATGTTGAAACACTGGTTGATGAACGACTTTCGATTTTTCAAGATGAACCAGATATGAATGACTGGGTTGAAGTTATGTCCGGTGCGGCAATGGCAGTACTTGGAATTTTTCACCTTGTTGAGCCTTGGGAATTTGTCAATCCAGACATAATGCGCTGGTTTGCTGCCGCAGTAATCGCAGCCGGTGCGGTTTGGGCTGGGCATGGCCTCAAAGATATGGCAGTGAAAGAAATGCGACGTTCTATCGCCATCCTTGAGATGTCTCAAGTAGACGATGGGCCCAACCATGGACTTATTCGAGATGTTTTGCTCAATCCAGATGCATACCGCTCTTTCCTTTTGGAATCTTATGAATCCGCTTGGGAAGATGGCATCATCACTGAAGAAGAATTAGCTGAATTGAAATCATTCCAAGATGCATTGGGAATTACCGATGAAGAGGCTGCAAAGATGAACGTCGATGCCGCAGTCAAGTCCGCTTCCAAAGATGGAGAGATATCTGCTAAGGAAGAAGCTGACATCAAGAAAGCTGCTGAAAAAGCAGGCGTTGATTCTGAAGAAGCAATCCAAGATGCAAAATCCAAAGCAAAGAAAGGCAAGAAGTGAACTTCAATTCCACTTTGAATCTGAACCGAAGAATGCAGAAGCAAGTTCTTTTGCTTTCTTGCGACGTTGATATTCAGTTCGACTTGCAAATGTGCAAAGAAACAGCCCCATTACAGCAACAGGTGTTGCATATCCGATGAGTCCCGAAGCATTTTCAATGTCGATAAACTGTGGGACGTCAGCAACATCAAAGCCCGTTGACGTGACAAAACGAACGTCTAAGAGATCCAAATCGCAATCGCATAGGCTTACGGAAATTTGTTTTGGGAATAAGGATGATTGGAGTAACACCCAATCATTTGCACTCACCGTATTTGGACGAGTGGCCCAAGCAGGAACACTGACCGAGCCAGTTGCAGGGGCATTCACCATCTCAAAATCAACATGGAAAACTGAGGATTGTGGGGGTTCATCAACCACCATCATGGCTTCAAGCATCAATAAATCAAGAAGCAAGGAACGGCCTGCAAGAAGAATAAAACGAACCATTTGTTGCTCAAGCATACCTTCATCCGTGGTTTGGACCCCACCTCGGGCAACTTGTGAGAAAATAGCTTGATCCATACGTAAATCTTGCAATTCTGGAACAATCAATTGCCAACGGCCGTCTGGGAGAGGACGTGCCTCTTCAACAACAAGTCGAAGTTGCAAACGGTCCCCATCTAACATACCCCATGTAGCTCCTGTATGAGTCACTAAGACTTGTTCAGGAACCCCAGGGTAGGATATATCCCAAAGTTGTTGAAGGCGCATATCAATCAAATCGTCAATTTGTATTTCTGTATCTTTTTGAACTTCATCAGCCAAGACCCACATCGGATGAAAAATACCTCCTACAAGTAAGAAAATTATTCCAGGAGTGAAGACAAAAAGTCGAATAATATTCGATGTTGAATTTCTTAGACTATCGATAATGAAACCAATCAATGCCAAAAAGCAAACAAAGAGGATACCAAAACCTGATTGTGAGAGAGTGACTGCTTTATCCTCGTCTCCTATCAGAGCTGCGCCAGCAGGATAGAATGCTTTACCATCGAAGTCATTTGGACTAATTGGACCACCCGTACCTTCAAACGCGAGTTGCCCCGTCCAAATATAAGGTTGAAATTTTCCTGCAGTCCCACCGATACAGAATATATATTCTCCAATTGGAAGGGCTCGCCAACGGTATGTAATTCGAGTAGAATCATCATTTTCTTTAATTACAACTTCAGGCGCAGAAGAAAGGCGTCCTGAAGGTTGTATCAGGTCCGGTAAACCATGACTTTGCTGAATCTCAAGTGGTACAATTTCCCATTCGAGGTAAATGTTGAGTATTTCATGTTGGTCTATTGTAAATGTCCAACAATCTCTATCGTTCTCAAGTAATGCACCATAGTGAACCGTTTCAAATTCTGACGAGCGAGGTTCAAGGTCGCTAGAAGGCTCGTCGGTATTACGGGACACAACATCTTCTGACCACGGAATGTCAATTACCATGGATGATGCACCGCGCAGATGTAATTCCCATGTTCCCGGTCGGTCAAGGACAAAGGTCAATCGCAATCGAACCGTTTGCTCAGGCCACAACAAACGCTCTCCATTTAAATTGAGTTCTTCATCCTCTAAAGTATACGAATTGGATGCTGATGCTGTGGGAAGGTTTTCTGCATCAAAATTCCATGTTGTAACCGTTGATGCAAGTATCAAGGAAACTTCCAGTTCTGGTTTATTTACACCAGAAAATTCACCGGTGAATCGTAAATCGATAATCATCGATGAAAGAATACTTGGGAGCAAAGCCAATTCGATTTGTTCCGGATTCATTTCAAATTCAAGAGATATTGTATCAGTTTGGGCTGGAGATGCAAAAACGGTGTCTGAAATGATTTCCTCACCACTGGCGACTGAAGTTAAGTAGCATTCATCATCTTGAATGCACGACAAAAATAGTTCTCCGCCATCGACTGATTGGTTCAAATTTGCCTGAACACTTGGAATCAAAAAAGAGAACAACAATAAACAAATTAGCAAGGACAGAGGAAGGATTGGGCGTTGTTCAACACCTTGTTCCCTGCCCATAGACAGTCGTCTGCATCGCCTCCTTTCAATTCAATGGTTTGATGTTAAACCAATGTTCGGGTTTTTTTTATCGATCAGTGTTGTGTTGCATTTACGGCAACGAAATCTTCGACGTGATGGTTTTTGACGCGGGAATTCTTGCTGGCATTTAGGACAACACCACAACCAAATCGCCTTTTCACGACGCAAGTATTCTGTGAACTGGATGCCGTGGGTGCTGGCTTTATGACCCGGCCAAGCTGCCTCAAGTTGTCGAAAAACAGAATTGTGTGCTCGTAATCCAAGTGCATGAATATATTCATGATGTAAGACAAAAGCAGAATATGCTCTCCACTTCAAATTCAACAATTTGGGATGCAAGTCGATGACCTCAACGTCTTCTGGTTCAAGTGATTCAGGGTTTACTCCTCGCTTCCAACGTGTCACTCCATGGCGCTGAGTAGCATTTCTCCGAAGAACACCAAGAGGGATAGTGCGCAAACGCTCAACATTCGCATCAACCCACTCCGGCATATCTAGCATAACATCGATGACGAAGTCTCTTAACTCATTCAACAGAATTGTCTGTTCTTTACTCGGTTTGGCCATCTGGGAGTTCAACTCCATCGATGATAGGCAGGGTGCCCTTCTTTCACCGCTACAAACAGTCCACTTCCAGTTGCACAGACTTTTCCATTTGCTTCCAATAACAATTCGACTTCGACTCGGTCATCACTTAATTCTTTGATTTGACTGGTGACTTTGAGAACAACGTCTTTCGGTGTAGGGCGGCGTAATTTCACCGTGTAAGAGGCGGTGACAGTGCAAGGTGGCTCTTCGAGACCTTGTGCATCCATGAGAGCAACGGCAGCAGTCCAATTGCCATGGCAATCAAGAAGCGTTCCAATAATCCCTCCATTTATCATGCCCGGAAAGGCTTGGTGATGATTTTCAGGGAGAAACTCCATTGAAAGGCCGTTTTCGATTCGGATACTGTTGATTCGCAAACCTTCTTCATTTGCTGGACCACACCCAAAACAGATTGAACTTGGAGCGTATTGACGTTGAACACCGACTTCTGACATGGTCTTTGGCTCAACTGCAAGCACTTGTTTTCTTTGCTTGTTTGTTCGAAATTATCCACATTATTATGGAGGGGGGATGACTGCCGGTGCCATGGCAGCAAAAAAGCCACGGAAAAAGTCCAAGATCCGTGTAGCTCACGAGTTGTCGAAAAGACGCAAAATTGCGATTAAAGAAGCGATGGATGCCCACAAATTGGAAGACCGCCCCGAATGGGATAGAAGTGCGAAATGGTCCAGTGAAAGATTCTATCGTAAAATCATCAAACCAGGCACAATGCGAACCATTCATCTCCCCCTACTCGAAACTGACTTGGGAGAATCATGGCCAATACCGGTCACTATCATTCATGGTGTTCGACCTGGTCCAATCATTACCATTCTTGGGGGCGTGCATGGCGATGAATTAACTGGACCCGCAACATGTACTCATCTCCTATCAAACTCCTTTACTGACCCTGAAAAACCTCTCGACCCTAGGCATTTGGCTGGAACAATACGAATTGTGCCGATTGTCAATCTACCGGGCTATCGTTCGAAATCTAGATACTTTCCCGATGGACGTGATTTGAATCGAAATTTTCCTGGTGACATGAAAGGTTCAACCACGAAACGGGTCGCTGCTCAAACATGGAAATATTTGTTTTCAGATGTCGACGCTATTGTCGATTTGCACAGTGCTGGAAAAGGTCGTTCCAATATGCCACAACTAAGGGCAAATTTGACACATGCCGGTTCGAACATACTTGCTAAGGCTTTTGGAATTGAAATTATTCTTGATTCAAAACCACCTTCAGGCTCCTTACGCAAAGCGGCCATCGAGGTAGATATCCCTGTTATCACCTATGAGGGGGGCGGGGCTGATTCACTGGACAATGAGGCTGTTAAAGTCGCTATTCACGGTGTTTTGAATGTACTTCGCTCACTTCGAATGATAGATGGCAATCCGCACCGCCCTCGTTTCAGAATGCTTGCGAGTGGTTCTCACTGGCTACGTGCTGGTGAAGGGGGCTTGCTGGATATGTTTGTCTCTGCCGGTTCAGTAATGCGTGAAGGTGAGGTCATTGCTACCATCTCAGACCCTGGAACTCCGGGAATTACAGTCGATGTTGTTGCCCCAGAAGATGGACTGCTCATCGGAGCTGCTACCAATCCATTCACTGCAGCAGGAATGCCGGTTGGGCATTTCTTGCCCATCTCAAAACATCTCCGCCTGCTAGATGACCAAATTGATGAAAACGGGCGTTTCCTCGTGTGTGGTTCGCAAAGTGAACCGGTATGGCGAGAAGAAAAAGATGTCGATGAAGTGGCTGTTGAAGGCGACTGGAGCGGTGGAACCGTTGATTCGGAATGGACTGTGACAAAAGAAATCAATGCATCCCAAGGTGATACATTCACCGATAATGAAGAAGAGGCCGAATCTTAATCAAGCGTTAAGAAAATCTTTAACCGCTTTCTTGACTTCTTCATCTTCCATATTTCTACGCTGGCTCTTTGCCACTTCGAAAATGTGTTCTACAAGGTCATCTGAGGCTTCATAGCCGTTTTGTTCAAGCCACCAAATAATGTTTGAACGCCCAGCCATATGGCCAATTCGAATAACTTGTTTGAGGCCGAAATCACCAGCAGGTACGCCAGAGTACACGCGGTCAGCCAACCAATTGTCGCCTTTTCTCATTGCTTTGATAACTGCGGAAGCATGAACACCGGTTCCAGTTTCAAAAGCATCCTTTCCAAAGACAGGATAGTTTCGAGGAAGAGGCACTTCGATGTATTCATTGGCCTTTTTCATGTAGGCATCCAATTGTGTCAAGTCATTATCGATGATGCCGAGAAGTTTGAGATTGACCAATGTTTGGTCAAGTGGTGCATTACCTGCTCGTTCACCAACGCCCAATGCAGTTCCATGAATCACATCAGCGCCTGCTTCAACTGCAGCGATATTATTGGCAACACCTAGGCCACGGTCTTGGTGGCCATGCCAATTAACTTCGATTTCTGCACGCTTGTAACCTGAATCCTTGATAACCTCTTCATCGATGTATTCCAACAATGCTTTGACACCGTTTGGAGTAACATGGCCACAAGTATCGCAAACACAAAGGCGACGAGCACCTAATTCCATTGCACGTTGATAGATGAGTTTGACATCTTCGGGTTTTGAACGGGTTGTATCTTCGGTGACAAACATGACCGGGACATCGTTGTCAACGGCATAGGAAACCGCTATTTCCATGGTTGAAAGAAGTTTTTCCATTGTCCATCCCTCCGTATATTGACGAATCGGACTTGTTCCTAAGAAAGCGCTCGCTTGGATTGGGATTCCGTGCTTTACTTGTAATTCGACCAGTGGTTCAATGTCATTCATCAATGTGCGAACAGCAGCTCCAGGTCGAATTTTGTAATCATTTTCAGTAATATGGGAGAGCATTGCATCGATGTGTTCCAGGTGAAATGGGCCAGCACCAGGTAGACCGAGGTCGACTTTTTGAATTCCTAAACTCTCCATAAAGGTGAGCAATTCGATCTTTTGTTCAATGGTCGGGTTTCGAGCACTTGGGCTTTGTAGTCCGTCCCTAAGTGTCTCATCATCGAACCAAACACCATGGGGGTGATTGGCTGGATTTCTGTTGAGTTCGTAATCAACTTTATTCCAATCATAAATCAATGAGCGCTCATCCATAATATATCACCGCGACGGCCGACGGGAGCCGGTGCAAACACTCACAGTATGGAATCATGTTTGAAGGCGTCGATTGATAAATATCATTCTTCTTCAAGATTTGAGGCACTCTGTGATGCTTGGGCGGCATCAAATTCCTCACGACTTACTACGCCATCACCATCTGTGTCCATCGCATCAAACTCATCCTGTTCAACAAGTTCTGCTGGAAGACGAGCAGCGAAAATGATGTGGTCGACAAAACCCGTTTTCTTGGCATTCCTCAATTCCATGATTCGTGTTCCTTTGGACTTCTTGTTCTTGGTTTCCTTGGTTTGACCTGCATTAATACGAATCATCATACCTTTCTTGGTCAGCAAAAATACATTGTCTTCAAGGTTAGGAATCTGTCGAGCACTGATGATGTAATCTCCATTCTCATGGTCGAGGTTCATCGTGAAGGCACCTTTTGCACCCGGTTTAGTTTTACGATATCCATCGGTTCGCATTTTCCCTTCTCCGGTTTCTGCATCCACCTTTTGAACACCTTCAGCATTCAAGTCTGGAATCTTCTCAGAAGTACCCAAACGACTTCGCTTTGCCATTCCATTACGAGTGATGGTCAGGATTTGTGTATCGGTATTCTCAGTTGACATCATACCGACGACATGACCACCATCAGCATTCTTTCGATTTCCGGTCTTTATTCCATAGACACCTGCTGAAACACGCCCTGAGGCTCGGATATCAGAACAGGCGAAGCGGCTGGCAAAGCCGGTGCTTGAAATCATGACAATTGCTGAATCATTAGTTCCTGTTCTAACATTGACAAGGCTATCTCCATCCAGCTTGAAGCGCAATGCATACTTTCCATTTCGATTGATGCGAACATATTCTTCGAGTTTGGTTTTCTTTATTAGACCCAAACGAGTTGCGAATAATAAGAAATGTCCTTCGGGTGATTCAAGCAAATCGCGAGTAATAGGTAGGATGGTGACAATATTTTCATCGTCTTGAATCCTTTCAATGACGTTGCGGATATGGCTGCCACGAGCATGCCGGCTAGCAAGTGGTGTTTCCCAAGCCTTGAGCCCATACACTCGCCCTTTGTCGGTGAAGATCAGCAAACGGTCTTTGCTGAAACAGGTAACAATGAGTTGTGGAGTGTCCTCATTCTTCGTTGCAACACCCTTGAGCCCTTTTCCGCCTCGGTTTTGAACACGGAACATTTCAACAGGCATGTGGCGGATGTAATTGTCTTCACTAAGTGTGATAGCAATCGCTCTCTCTTCGATGAGGTCTTCACGATTCATCGAAAGTGGCATAGGGTCAATATGTGAACGACGTTCATCACCATGGCGTTCAACCATTTCATCCAATTCAGTCAATAAGATGCTGAGACGGCGAGAACGTGAAGCAATGATATCCTGCAAATCTGCAATTTTAATCTGCAATTCTGCGTATTCATTTTGAACTTTGTCAACATCCAAACGACTCAATTGATAGAGACGACGTTCTGCAATAGCCTTGGCTTGTGCTTCAGTAAAACTGAATGCAGCAATGCCTGGCATTGTTTCTACGCCCCTTAAGACCGATTCGAATTGCTCACGGCTGGCGCTAGCTTTTCCTACTGCAACAACATCATCAATGCGGTCTTGTGCCTTTACTAGTCCTTCAAGAATATGCGCTCGAGCCTGTGCTTTTTCAACATCAAACTGTGCTCTTCGCTCAACAACATTTTCTCGATGAGAAACATAAGTGTGCAACATCACAGGGAGAGTCAGGAGGACTGGGCGGCCATCTAGAATTCCCATCATGTTGGTTGAATATGATTCTTGCAAGCGGCTGGATTTGAACAATTGATTCAAAACTGCGTGCGGGTCTGCATTATTTTTCACCTCGATAACCACGCGGATTCCTTCTTTGGATGATTCATCACGGATATCACGAATACCAATGACGGTACCTTTGGTTACTAATTCGGCGATATGAACCAACATGTCGGCCTTCTTCACTTGATACGGGATTTCGTGAATGATTATTCGCTTTCCTTTGGAATCATCGAGCACATCACACTTTGAACGAACATGGAACTTACCTTTTCCAGAAGTGTACATGTCATAGATTCCATCGATGCCATGTATCGAAGCACCGGTTGGGAAGTCTGGACCTTTTACATGCTCCATATATTCTTCTATAGAAATTTGAGGCATGCCCTTATTGGCATCTCCTTCCTCAAGAATGCGGTTGACATGCAAGTGAACTGCACCAGCAACTTCGGTTAGATTATGCGGAGGTATTCGAGTTGCCATACCGACAGCAATACCATCACTACCGTTGAGTAGGAGGTTTGGCAAGCGTGCAGGAAGAACGGTTGGCTCTTGTTCAGAATCGTCGAAATTCGATTGGAAGTCAACCGTTTTCTTGTCGATGTCTTCGAGCATATGCTTAGAGATTCGGTCTAGACGGCTTTCGGTATAACGCATGGCAGCAGGAGGGTCCCCGTCGATGGAACCAAAGTTGCCTTGTCCATCGATTAAAGGATAACGCAGCGAGAACTCTTGAGCCATACGAACCATGGTATCGTAAATTGATTGGTCACCGTGAGGGTGATATTTACCCATGACTTCACCAACTGAACGTGCTGATTTGCTGAATTTCTTGTCTGAAGTGTGACCTCCTTCGTACATTCCGTAGAGGACACGACGATGTACAGGCTTTAGGCCATCACGTGCATCTGGGAGTGCACGGCCAATAATTACTGACATAGCATAATTGATGTACGATGTTTTCATTTCATCATTAAGTGGGTGGTTCAGAACGTTTTCAGTTGAAATAATTTCATCAACTTCTTCTCCATTGTCTTCATTATCATCAGATGTCAAGGTTGGTCACCTCCTTTGCGTAGCGTTCGATAAACGCCCTTCTGTCCGGAACATCCTCGCCCATGAGGATTTCAAACATACGATCGGTTTCTTCCGCATCCCGAACGGTAACTTTGAGCATTGTTCGGGTTTTTGGGTCCATCGTGGTTTCCCAAAGCTGTTCGGGATTCATTTCACCAAGACCTTTGTAGCGTTGAACGCCGATTTTAGCGTTAGGATTATCGCCGCGTAATTCGGTGATAATTCGGTCACGTTCATCATCGGAGAACGCATACTTGCTGATTCTCCCTTTCGATAATTGGTAGAGGGGGGGCTGTGCAATGAATACATGACCTTCGGTAATTGCAGGGCGCATGAAACGCCACAAGAAGGTCAGCATTAATGTTCGAATGTGGGCGCCATCTATGTCGGCGTCCGTCATAATGATGATTTTGTGATAGCGTAATTTTTCAGGATTGAAACCTCCTTCGTCTTCTGGATTATTTCCAACACCTGCCCCAAGGGCACGAATCATGGTTTGAATTTCATTATTCTGGAATACTTTTGCAATGTTATGCTTTTGACGTTCGACATTCAATATCTTACCACGTAATGGTAGAATAGCCTGAATGCGGCGGTCACGACCAGTTTTTGCTGAACCGCCTGCAGAATCACCTTCGACCAAATATACTTCACATTCACTTGGGTCCCGGGATTGACAATCGGCCAATTTTCCTGGGAGTCCTCCACCTTCCAAAACTCCCTTGCGACGAGTTAGGTCGCGGGCTTTACGTGCAGCTTCACGAGCTTTTGAAGCAAGCAATGCTTTGTCTACGATTTGCTTGGCAACGCTCGGATTTTCTTCAAAGAACTCGCCGAGTTTTTCGTAGACAATGGTTTGAACGATACCTGTGACTTCACTGCTGACGAGTTTATCCTTGGTCTGGGAAGAAAACGAAGGGTCGGGGTGTTTCACGCTGACAACAGCGGCAAGACCTTCTCGGACATCCTCGCCAGAAAGTGCATCGCCTTTGAGCAAATTTCTCTTCTTTGCATATCCATTGACGCAACTGGTCAATGCAGTGCGCAATCCTGACATGTGCGTCCCTCCGTCTTTATTGCGGATGATGTTTGTATAGCAAAGAATAGATTCACTGAATGCATCGGACCACTGTAAAGCAAGTTCAACCGTGACAGGTCCTTTCTCGATTTCTTTCTCACCGGAAATGACGATGACGTCGTCGTGCATGGCTTCCCTGCGCTCATTCAATTGCCGGACAAACTCCGCTAATCCGCCCTCGTATAGGTGTTCGACGACATGAGGTTCTTCATCTCGTTCGTCGTGAATGACAATTTGAAGACCTGCATTTAGGAAAGATGT
>Ga0209047_1001596_pt1 | contig 16368 bp, 12 predicted proteins | sample SaaInlV_165m_DNA_3_FD_184681 | JGI IMG/M metagenome (GOLD analysis project Ga0209047, IMG submission 184681) | Marine microbial communities from expanding oxygen minimum zones in the Saanich Inlet - Saanich Inlet SI037_S3LV_120m_DNA (SPAdes)... | ecosystem: Environmental > Aquatic > Marine >...
AAATGAAATTGTGATTGGAGATATATACAGATATTTTAAAAAGGGAAATATAAAAACAGAAAAGGTGTTTGTCGGAACCATTACAACCGATGGGAAAAATGGTAATTGGATAAGGTGGTGGAATAATGGGAGAAAAAAATCAGAAGGACTCTATCTCAATTCTGTGAAAGACGGTTTGTGGACTGAATGGACTGAACTGGGAGATAAATATTCTGAATTAGTCTATAAAAACGGTTCGCTAATACAACTTAAAAATTGCCTGCTTGAAAATTGTGATTAATCATCAAGCCCCACACTCGTGAGGGGCGAAGTACCAAATACCCTTGTTCTTATATAGTGAAGCCATTTAATTTCGTCAGTGATTGTAGCATCTAATTGCTGCATATATGATACTTTGGGGCTGTAGCTCAGTTGGGAGAGCGCTTGAATGGCATTCAAGAGGTCTGCGGTTCGATCCCGCACAGCTCCACATTTAAAAAAGCATTTTCTCGACAGAGGAGATGCTTTTTTTTGTTTTAAACAGATGTCTGTTATTTTGTAATAAAGTGTGCAAATAAGTGCATAATTGCTACATATCTGCTACAAAAGAGTAATCTATATTTCGGACACACCAAGGCTGGCTTAAATGCTGCGGGATAGCGTGTCACTAAATTTTTTCTTCTGGTTTTGGCAACACTGCATTATTGCAAAACAATTTTAGTAAAACATAGCCATTGAATCTTTATCTTTAGTGGATAATTTATCTACCAAATGGCTATGTTGAATAAAAATATATCTACTTTCATATTGTTTATTAGTATCCTGATAGGTCAGAATACCAAACCTACAGTAGCCATTCTAGACTTCGAAGGACAAGGCGTTGATGCTTCCGAAGTAAAAACTCTATCCGAACGCATGCGCACCGAGATCGGTAACACCAATGCAGTGAGACTTATCGAGCGCAAGGCGGTGGAAAAGATCATGATGGAACAGGGCCTGCAGCAGTCCGGCTGTACCACCGATGAATGTGCTGCGGAAGTGGGCCAACTTTTAGGTGTCCAGTTCATGATTTCCGGCTCCATCGGCAAGATGGGCAAGAGCTACACTATTGACTGTAAAATGTTCTCCGTAGAGACTGGTGAGACCGTAAGGACCAAGAGTGCTACCCATAAAGGTGATGTATCTGGTCTCTTAACAGAAATGGAAATCCTGGCCTGGGAGATTGTTGGCCTTGATGCGCCCCAAAGGTTGAAATTGAAACGGGCAGGAACGGATGCAACTCGTACCGTGGCTGTACTGGATTTTGAAGGACGGGGCATTACCATGCAGGAAGCACAGACTCTAACCGATCGTTTTACCACATCTCTTGCTTCAACAGATAAGGTGATCATGGTAGAGCGGGGCACTATGAATGATGTGCTGCAGGAGCAGGGCTTTGATGCAGGCGAATGCACCAGTGATGAGTGTGCTGCTGAAGTGGGAGCCATGCTGGGTGTGGAATACATGATCTCCGGCTCAATCGGTAAGATCGGCAACGCCTATACCATTGACGCCAAAATGTTTTCTGTATCTACCGGAGCAGCGGAGAGTATGAAAAATATTACTTATGCCGGTGCGGTGGAAGGTCTCATTATTGAGATCGAGATCCTGGCCTGGGACATACTGAGTTTGGATCCGCCCAGGGCGCTAAAAAGAAAACGGAATCAAGGCATTCCCGACTACAGTGCAGCTGGCGCTAAACGGAAGACAAAAACTGGTGCACTGCTGCGCTCATTTGTTGTACCCGGATTTGGCCAGTTCTATAGCGGCAGTAAGCTCTCTGCCTATTCGTTCATGGGCGTTGAACTGGCCCTGATCGGCCTGGCATTTAACAGCCAATCCACATTCAATTCACTACAGTCTGACCAGGATGCTGCCCTTGCTCTTTACGACGCGTCCACTTCACAAGCAGATATTGAAACATACGCAGCTCAGGTTGTGGCTATTGATGCTGATCTTCAAGCAGCCAATGACCAGTTAATGCTGTTTTCCGCATCTGCAGCAGGACTGTGGGCTCTAAACGTGATCCATGCATTCATTACCGGACCTAAGGATGATTTGGCTTCCTTGCCTATTACGGTGGCTTATGATCCAGTTAAAAAACAGACACGAGTACAGTGGACAGTGGATTTCTGATGAAAAAGATTTATGCCATTTTCCTGATCTTTGTTTTTCTCGGTTGCGAGAACGATGTTACCGGTCTGGATGATATACTGGACAATCCATTAGATCCGAATGAAGTTGACTACGAAGTACCCGCATTTGTTTTTTACCCGGCTCAGTTTGATGTAAGTCTGGGTGCGTCTTTCCAGGCAGAAGTGTATGCCATGGGCGCTGAAAACCTGCGCGGTGTGAATGTGGTGGTGGAGTATGATCCCAACAAATTAGCGCTGGAGAATGTGAACAACGGTGGCCTTGCAGCTGGCACCAACCCAATATTTTTTACGGATACGGATACACCGGGCCAGGTAGAGATTGTAGCGGTTTATATTAGTTCAGACTCTGCCAGTGTGGATGGGAATATCAAGATAGCTGAACTGGTCTTTAGTACCACCAGTATTGGCTCCAGCACGCTTGATTTCTTGCAGGAATGCGAAATGCTGGACCCGGATGATAATTTGATCGAGATCAAGGGCTTTGCGCAGGGAGTGGTGAATGCGCAGTAGAATCCTATTCGCCCTTTGTTTTATTTCTATGTTGATTGGGCAGCCACACACTGTTTGGACGCGGACATTTGGTGGAGAAGGAATTAATGAAGCAGGCGACTATGTCCTACAGACGAATGATGGTGGCTATGTAATTCTTGGTCAAATAACTGCTAGTCAACCATATGACGGTGTATGGTTAATCAAAACTGATTCCAATGGTGATGAAGAATGGAATAGAACTTTTTTCGATGGTAATGCTTATCATCAAGGACATTCTGTTTATCAAACAAACGATGGCGGTTTTATTATAGCAGGAGCTGGTATATTAGCTGAAAGTTGGGATGGTTGGCTTATAAAAACTGATTCAGACGGTTTCATTGAATGGGATACGACCTTTGGTGGCAGTGATGAAGATAGATTTACATCGGTTCAACAGACTGATGATGGTGGATATATTATTACAGGAATGAGTGTAAATCTAAGCGGTAATTCTGATTGCTGGCTAGTCAAGGCTGATGCCGATGGTAATGAGCAATGGGCTAGGTATTTTGATTTTGGTCTAATTGATTGGGGCCATGATGTACAGCAAACTAGTGATGGTGGCTATATTATTTTTGGAGAAGCACAAAATTCCGAAAATATTGACGAGCATGCTGATTTTTTGTTAATCAAAACAGATTCTAATGGTAACGAGCAATGGAATAAGACTTTAGGTAGTAGTGAATTAACGGAAGCTGGAAGATCAGGTCAGCAAACCAGTGATGGTGGCTATATAATTGTCGGGAGAATTGAATTGGACATTGATAATCAAGATACTGATGTTTTACTGATTAAGACTGATTCAGAAGGAAATGAACAATGGAGCCAGAATTTTAGCGGAACAGGGGAACAACATGGTTCCTGTGTGCAGCAAACGACAGATGGTGGATATATTATTTCTGGAATTAGTTGGCATAGCAATTTTGGTCCTACTCATTTGATAATCAAGACAGATTGGGATGGCAATGAAGATTGGAGGTGGAATCAAAATTTTGGAATGGCATGGGCAGATGGCTTTATTCAGCAAACTACGGATGGCGGGTATATTTTTACAGCTGGCATAGATGACGAGGGTAGTGATGTGTTATTGATCCGATTTGTGGAAGAACCTGATGGCTCGGGCACAGGAGGTGATCCTTATCAAATTTCTTCGCTAGCCGACCTTCAGTGGGTGAGTGAAAATTCAAGTTCATGGGATAAGTATTTTATTCAAACGTCAGATATTGATGCATCAGAAACATTCACATGGGAAGGAGGTGCTGGTTTTGCTCCGATTGCGAATGCGGATACTCAATTTGATGGATATTATGATGGTCAAGATTTCAATATAATAGGATTATATATTAATAGTACATCAGGATCTTCTGTGGGGCTCTTCGGATCCTTGGGACAAGCAGTTTTAGAAAATATTAATCTAATTGATGCCACTATTAATGCTCCCGATAACTTTGCAGCTGGTGTATTGTTTGGATCACAATTTGGATTTGGAACTGCTACTATAGAAAATTGCTCTGTATCCGGTGTTGTAAATGGACTCGAAAATGTAGGAGGATTAGGTGGTTGGTTTGAAAAAGGTGATATAATTCGGTGTAAAAGTGATTGTGAAATTACCGCATATAGTGCGGCTGGCGGTTTAGTGGCTTCATTTGGGTATCTTAACCCATGTAATATTTCAGACTCTTATGCAAGAGGAACATTATTAGTGACGGCGGGAATAGGAGGTGGCTTGATTGGAGATGCGGATGAAAATGGTTCAATTAATAATTCTTACAGTACGAGTGTTGTCAATGCCACAGATCCTGGTGGTTTAGTTGGAATTAATAATGGAACATCAGTTAATAATTCTTTTTGGGATATAGAAACATCAGATCAGTCTTCCAGTCAAGGCGGAACAGGTCTTACCACTTTGGAAATGAAAACATTAAGCACTTTCATTGAAGCTGGCTGGGATTTTGAATTGGAAACCTATAATGGCACGGATGACTATTGGGATATGGATCTATCTGGTTCTATGAACGATGGTTATCCTTTTCTAAGTTGGGAAAATGGTGATGGTGAAGTAAATGTCACATTCCGTGTTGACGCTCAATATGAAGATGTTGGATCTGGTGTATATTTTGCTGGTAGTATGAATATTTGGTCTCCAACCGATTCACCTATGTCTGATACAGATGGTGATGGTGTTTGGGAAATTACTTTTCCTTTGATATCAGGTGTAACTTATGAATATAAATTCGTCCTTAATGGCGATGGTTGGGAAAATGATTTGCCAGAAGATTGTACAATACCTGGTGGTGGTAACAGGACAATTACTGTTGATGCAATTGACATGATCCTTGATCCAGTTTGTTATGGTGACTGTGCTCCTTGCGCTAGTCCAATAGTACCAACAGAAATATTTTTCAGTGAATATGTAGAAGGATCCAGTAATAATAAGGCACTGGAAATATATAATGCTTCAGGACTGAATGTCGATTTATCTAATTACAGAATTGCTTGGAGTTCTAATGGCCAAGGATGGCAGTATTATCACACATTTACAATTGGAACTTTTATTGGTGACGGTGATGTGTGGGTGATAACTACAGATGATGCTGATGCTTCTATTCAAGCAGTTGCAGATGAAATTTTATCTTATCCTAGTGTCGTTTATCATAATGGTAATGATGCTAGAGGATTGATCTCAATTTCTGGAACAGATACAACTTGGATAGATATTATCGGTGACCCAAATAATAATCCCGGTTTAGGCTGGGATGTGGCCGGCGTGGTGGAAGCGACGCAGAATCATACCCTGGTCAGGAAAGCTAGTGTTACGGAAGGTAATGGTGGCGACTGGGCATCTTCTGCAGGTACTAATGAGAATAACTCAGAGTGGATTGTATATGATCAAGATTCTTGGGACAACTTAGGCTGGCACAATTCTTACGGCTCAAATTTACCGGTAAAAGACGGCCTGAGTGATGACATTGACTGGACTAACATAACAAACCAATTATCTGCCAACTGGCTCTCAAACCTGGTTGATGGTGCTGTTTCTTTCGAATATGCCATTGGGATCTATTCTACTCCATCCACAGAAGTTGTAACCTGGACATCTACCGGAACAGATACCTTTTTCACCCACACCGGCCTTTCTCTGGCCGAAGGCGCTACTTATTACAGCCACATTCGCGGTTTGAACGGTTCCAGTCAACCCATAGATACGGCTTCATCTGATGGTGTTACCATTGATGCAAGCCCGCCTGTCAGCGGCACCATTATTGAAGGCGATACAAATGATATTGATTATACAAGCAATGCAGAAACACTGCAGCTGACCTGGACCGGATTCAGTGATGATAATAGCGGGTTAAGCCATTACCAGTACGGCCTTGGCACTACCCAAGGTGCTGATGATATGGTTAGCTTTACAGAAACAACAGAAACATCAGTGGTTCTGGAAGCAGAGCTTATTGATGGCACCACTTATTTTGGTGTAGTCCGCGCCTATGATGTTGCAGGCAATGTTTCAGAAATTGTAAGTGGTGATGGTGTTATGCTGGATATATCGGCACCTGAAGCTGGGACAGTGGTTGATGGCTTGGATCAAGACAACGATTACATCAATAGTATCTCAAATGTGGATGCATCCTGGTCTGGCTTCAGCGATGCAGGAAGCGGTATTGCATCGTATGAGTATGCTCTTGGCTCAGATTCTAGTTTGGTGGATGTTATCGGATTTATTTCTGCAGGTTCAGATCAAAGTATCATGCTGAGCGAGTTAGCTTTGACTCATGGTGATCATTATCAATTCTCAGTTAGAGCAATCGATATGGTAGGTAATGTGTCGGATACATCAACCAGTAACGGATTTATGGTGGATGAGTTTGCAGGACCGCCGCAGATCACCAGTATGAGCATAGATACGCTTTCTATTGTTAATTCTACCACTGATACGCAAATTGAAATTGAGTTCTCAGAACCGCTGCAAAGTCATCATGTTGAATTAGGTGCAAACATACAGAGCGGCTATGCAGTTGCATCGGTGTATTCTGAAGATCCGCCAAAACTGAGTCTTACTCTGCAGGCACCGTTCGCTTCGCTGGATACACTCACACTAACAGTCAATAATGTGGTTGACTTAGCTGGTGTCCAGGCAGAAGAGCAAAGTTTTACATATTACTCGAACATCCTGGCAGATTATAACTCAGATCAAATTATTGATATCATTGACCTGGTGCAGTTCATACAGGCCTGGACTAACAACGATATAACCTTGGAACTGGGTCCGGTCACGGGAACGGTGCCACACCTGATTCCAGCACTGGACAATCTATTTACTGTAAGAGATGCTATGACCTTCAGTAGGATGTGGTACTGGTCTAATACATCCGCTACCAATACTATCGCTGTGCGCAGTGGGGTGGGAGCACCCATCGAAATCAATCAATCCGGCAGGCAGATTACTATTACATTGCCCGATGGAAGCATAGCTTCAGAGATTGCTATTGAATATCCATTAGAGCATATGGAATTCAGCTATCAGTCGAAATCAAGCCAGGAAAACGAGATTGTGGCATCAAAGAAATTTGGAGAAGAGCTGGTCTTCATACAACTCAATGGCTTTGTTACTTCTGAAGATGCAGCAGTAGAAAAAGAAATCATGTTTGATATTAACGGTTCCCCGGAGCATGAGATAGACTTAGTGATCCATTACCGCTTTATAGGATCCGGAAGCGAAACCATTGGTTCAGGCTCTTATCGTTTGAATTACTTGCCAATGCCCGATGAGTTCTCACTATACCAGAACTATCCTAATCCGTTCAACCCGGTAACGCAGATCAAATATGATCTTCCCGAAGCAAGTCATGTGCAGCTGTTTATCTATGACATCTTAGGTCGTGAAGTAACAGCGCTGGTGAATGAAGTACAGGAACCGGGCTATAGATCCATCACCTGGCATGGCACCGATGCATTCGGCAGGAATGTGGGTGCAGGAATGTACTTTTATTCTATACAGGCAGGAGATTTCAGGCAGACCAAGAAGATGGTACTACTTAAATAGATTTACCCTTTCTACAACATCAAGCCCCACATTCGTGGGGTTTTTTGTTTGTGGGAGGAGTGGTAGATTTAGATATGGATACTAATATGAAAAGACTCTACCCATTATTATCTGTATTATTTTTGATTTATTGGGGTTGTGAAGGCCAAGGTCAAGGCTCAAAGGAAGAAGAGATAACTCAAACTGAAGTAACTTTGTGGGGGAATGTTTATATTGTAGAGAATACCACTAAACTAAATTACTCTGGTGAATGGGATAATCTTGGTCAACTCACAGGTTCCATTCCACCAGAAATAGGTAATCTGACGAATTTACAAATATTGGATTTATCCTATAATCAACTCACAGGAGTGATTCCACCAGAGATAGGTAATCTGACCAATCTGATTACTTTGAATTTAGGAGATAATCAACTCACAGGTCCCATCCCATCAGAGATTGGAAACCTGACTAATCTGACTAATTTGAATTTAAGAAGTAATCAACTCACAGGTTCCATCCCTCCAGAGATAGGTAGTCTGACCAATCTGGAATGGTTGTGGTTATACAATAATCAACTTTCAGGTTCCATCCCACCAGAGATAGGGAATATGACCAATCTGCAACATGCGGTTTTATCCTATAATCAACTCTCAGGTTCCATTCCACCAGAGATAGGGAATATGACTAATCTTGATTTTTTGTGGTTAGACGTTAATCAATTCACAGGTTCCATCCCACCAGAGATGTTCACTCATAGTATGACTCATATTGGACTAAACAATAATCAACTTACAGGTATTATTCCTAATGAAGTTTGTGATTTTAGCTTTGTAGGTCTAGAATTTCGAGACAACCAACTCTGTCCTCCATATCCATCTTGTGTTGGAGATTATGAGCTTGAAGGACAAGACATTAGTAATTGTGATGGTGTTGTTGAATTATGGGAGAAGTATTATGTAATAGAAGATACTGATACTTTGGATTTATCTGACAATCAACTCACAGGAGAGATACCATCCGAAATAGGTGACCTAATAAACCTAACTATTTTGAATTTATCTGGCAATCAACTCACAGGAGAGATACCATCCGAAATAGGTGACCTAATAAACCTAACTATTTTGAATTTATCTGGCAATCAACTCACAGGAGGAATCCCAAAAGAGATAGGTGACTTGACCAATCTGAATGAATTGGATTTATCTAATAATCAACTCACAGGATATATCCCGTCACAGTTAGGTAATCTGACCAATTTAACCAATTTCTATTTAAATGATAACCAACTCACAGGTCAGATACCAGAAAGTATATGTGATTTGAATATTGACTGGAGTAATAATAATCTTTTCAACATTACCATCAACCAACTCTGTCCACCATATCCATCTTGTATTGAAGATTATGTGGGAACACAGGGTACGAGTGATTGTGATTAAATAGATTTACCATTTCTACAACATCAAGCCCCACATTCGTGGGGTTTTTTGTTTTATGGTTATTGAGTATATTTTGGTCACTGGATACTTATGAATTTTCAATCCTATCATATTACTTGAGCTCCGGCAATTGGTTCGAAAACTCATATACTCAATTATATTTTTTCAATTTACTATGGCAGCGCCTATGATAAAATTTTTTCACTCAATCCAAACGCAAGCAGGTATGACTCTGAAGTATATTGTTTATATGCCAGAGGGACTTTCAGGTGAGTTGCCTTTGGTCTTATTTCTCCATGGCGCAGGAGAACGCGGAAAAAATATTGATTTGGTGGGCATGCATGGTTTTCCAAAACAGGCAAAAGCAGGGATAAATTTGCCCTTTATTTTGGTTACTCCACAATGTCCTCTTGATCGCTACTGGAGTGAGCCGGAATTGGTGGATGGGCTCATTGATATCCAAAAATCCTGTTTTCAAAAATTTGATGTGAATACAAATCGTTTTTATGTGACAGGCTTGAGTATGGGTGGTTACGGCACCTACGCTTTGGCATCAAAAATACCACATAAAATAGCTGCGGCTCTCCCAATCTGTGGTGCAGCAGATTTAAAAACTATTCACCAAATGAAAAATATACCCACGTGGATTTTTCATGGTGATCAAGACCAAGTTGTTCCAGTAAAAAACTCGTTGGATGCGTTTGAAATTCTTGACCAACTCAATCCAAATGTTCATTTGACTATTTATGAAGGTATTGGACATGATTCATGGACTGAAACATATCAAAATCCTGATGTACTGGATTGGATGTTATCCCAACGAAACCAAAGATAAAATGTTGCATGGTGGTATAATCTTACTTTACACTCCCATAATTAAAACATATGAAAAAGACATCTAATGGCAAAAAATAGAATCATCGGTACTCCAACAGATATATCCATGTACGCAAATCAATTCAGTTATTTGGCGCGTCCATTAACCCGAGATTTGTCCGGCAGTGTTGATGCAGTGATAATGGGAATTCCATTTGATTTGGCTACAACAGGACGTTCCGGCACACGGTTTGGCCCATCCGGTGTACGAAATGCCAGCAGTAATCTGGGATGGGAAGATAAACGCTGGCCCTGGGATTTTAATGTATTCGATCGCTTAAATGTTGTGGATTATGGCGATGTGGATTATACGCCAGGAAAACCAGATGATGGGTTATCAGAAATTGTAAAACATGCTGGTATCATTATTGCAGCAGGGAAAACGCTTATATCGGTAGGCGGTGACCATTTTGTGACCTTACCCTTGCTTAGAGCTCATCATAAGCACTACGGCAAAATGGCTCTTGTTCATTTTGATGCTCATACAGATACCTATCCCAGTGACCATGAAATTGACCACGGTTGTATGTTTTATCATGCTCCTAAGGAAGGATTGATCGATCCTGCACATTCAATTCAAATTGGAATTCGGACAGAATATGAAAAGGAGTCCCATGAATTTCAAGTAATTGATGCAGCTAAGGCAAATGACATTCCTGCAGGGGAGATTATTGAATCGATTCATTCACGTGTAGGGGAGATGCCTGTTTATTTGACATTTGATATTGATTGTCTGGATCCGGCATATGCGCCGGGAACAGGGACTCCAGTTGTTGGCGGAATGTCCACAGATAAGGTTTTGAAAATTTTAAGAGGGGTGAAAGATCTAAATATTGTTGGATTTGATTTGGTTGAAGTAGCCCCAGCCTACGATCATGCAGATATTACATCTTTAGCAGGTGCCAGTATTGTTTTGGAATTTCTCTATATCTTAGGGCATCAAAATCGGAATTAATCCATTCCATGGATCACTGGATTTTCTAAAGATCCTTCCACTTTTAATACGACGGTTGCACCTTTTCTTTTGAGTGATCTTCCATTCTTTCTTTCCCATTCCCGTATCCATTTTCTAACACCCAGTGCAATAGGATGAATTTTAATTTCCATTTGATGAAGTAATATTTCAGGATGAATCTGATCTTGTCGTATTGAAAAATCCCCATCCACACTGATTTTTATAAATGGTGTTTGAAAAATAAAACTAATCTCTCCTGTATGATCATTGAGCAAATTCAATTCCAATTCAACTAACCTGATCTTGAGAGAATTATTCCAGATACCTAATGTTTCTATCATGGCTTGAATTTCAGGCTCTTCTCTCAAATCGTCTGGAATCTTGATTTCAAAATTACGTAGGGAGAATTTTCCTTGTCCTTGATGAATGATGGGTTTGGATTTGAACCCTCCGGAAAGAGCTAAATTATTTGTCTCTAGATTAAGAGATGGGAGAAATACCTGGGACCGATTAGTAAGTTGATCTCCAGGTGTCGCAGTAAAAGATATATTATCTAATTTGAATTGTCCTCGTTTAAGCAGGAGATCAAAGGCGGTCCTATCAGGTGAAATATCGATTTCCAATTTTGACGAAAATAATTGAGAAATTGATTGAATATCCAATATGTAATCCCATTGAACAAGGGGCACTTTATAAAGAGAATCCTGGATAGAATCGAATTGAAATTCCCGGGTATTCCAATCAAGGATTAAGGGTTTGGTTTCAGTGATAGGGTTTATTTGTGTTGGTTGAGCTATAATTTGTTCTGGCAACGTGAATGAATAAGACCATTTTGGGTCGTCAAAAGGATAGGCATCAAGGTCTAGGTATTGGTTCACATAAAGGTCGTTCAATGATTTAGGGTTTTCTTCCAGATCTACTTTGTAAAGGTCTATTGCATTTGCGATTAGGCTTAAAGCAGATTTAGGGTTTTCTTGTCTTTCTTCCAATCGGCGAATCCTTTCCCTGGTTAACCAATTTTTCGAAGTGATCTTTGCATTTAAGACGAGCTGATCTATTTTCAAATTTGGGCCAGAGATTCGTGTGTTTATCTTATGTTTACTCCCTTTTTGTTCCTGGGAGAAATTTAGATCAGAAAAACCAAATTTGAATTCATGGAGATCAATAGAATAAAATGTTCCATTATCTTTATGTGGTAGCTTCCAATCAAAATGTAGGTCTTTCAAAAAGATACCGGTTTCTACAATGGATCCATTTGCTGAGCTGGAATCTTGTCCTGAGATGCAGGAAATAATAATAAGTGTGATTTGGATAAATTTTCTCATTATAATATGTAAACAGTTCATTTCATTTCCACTGAATTGTAGTTGTTTAATTACTTCAAAAAATTAGTATGTTTTCACCTTGTAAAAGGGAACAATTTTGTTCTTTATTTGTTCTGAAAGAACAATTATGACTAATTCAAAACTTATTTACTCTACAGATCAAGGAGTTTCATTGAAAAATGAAACAAAAATTGGGCTTATTGTAGACCCATCTCAGCAACAAGTTCGTCTTCATTTAGATAGGAAAGGAGGCGGTAAAATTGTTTCTATCGTGAGAGGTTTGCAGGAAACAGTTGATGTCCTAATGGGCATAGCAAAAGAGTTAAAAAGTGGATGTGGTGTTGGCGGGTCAGTTAAGAATGGAGAAATTTTGATCCAGGGGAATAAACGAGAAAAAATTCAAAAATTATTAATAAAAAAAGGATATTCTGTCAAACTTAGTGGCGGATAAAAATAAATGAAATCTATCGTAAAATATTCAATCACTACGCTCATGTTTTTCCTGATGCTCTCATCTTGCACAAAGGTATCTGGACACGGATCCGTTACAATTGTGTTGTCCGGCAGTGTTCATGGTCAACTAGATCCTTGTGGCTGAAAAAAGAATCCTCTGGGCGGTCTGTCCAGACGTTTTGTTAAAATGAATGAACTCCGTGAATCGGGGGTTGATCCACTGATTATTGATGCTGGAGATTTATTTTTCAGCACTGCAAATTTAAATTCTACCAATAAAAAATCAGAGTTGTATCGTGCTGGTGCCATCTTAGAAGGGTATAACAGAGTTGGCTGTGATGCAATTAATGTAGGGCACTATGAAGTTCTGAATGGCCTTTCATTTTTGAAAAGTATGGAAGAAAAAACTGAAATTCCTTTTTTGTCAGCGAATCTTCGTGATGCACAAACTAATAAGCTATTATTTGAACCTTTCCGAATTATTGAAAAGGGATTACTGAAAATTGGAATTGTGGGCGTCACAGATAAGTTACCCGATACCACCAAGAGTATGATCGCTGATAACTATGTTGAAGCAGGGAATCATTATATAGATGAAGCGTCCAAACAAGCAGATATCATTGTGATCATGGTGAACAGTGATAGAAAAACATATAGTGAATTACCAACGTTATTTGCAAATGCCGATTTCATTGTGACCAGTGGAAGTACAAATATGACCCGGGAAAATACGAGACAAAAAGAAGGAGGCCCTTTCTTATACTCCTGTGGTAAACAGGGTAAATATATGTCTGTATTAAGTGTTGAAATGGAGGATGCAAAATCCCCAATCGTTGATATCTCTTCCCACGAAAAAAATATATCTTCAATTCGAAAAAGATTTGATCGTCTACAAAAGAAAGATCCAAATAAATCATTAGACGAATTGTATGCTGGTCAGGCCAACGTTTTGAAAATTATTGAACAAAACCGAACCAAATTGAAAGAGTCTGAAACTGCGATAAAATCAGCCCTGAATACATTAACATTTGAAACAATTGCATTGAATAAAAAAGTAAAGGATAATCCAGAATTATTGGCATTCGTTGATGAATCTCTAGCTACATGTAGTTCATTGAAACCTAAGGCCGCAAAAACACGACCAAAAACCAAATCAAATAAACAAGGTAAACCAAAACCTAAGCAAAAGGAAAATCATATTGGCCACGATCATTAACCCAAATTCAGATTGACTTTTATTGTGAGTACAAAACAACAGGTAAAATTAATTATAACAGTTTCTGTTCTGGTTGGTTTAATATCCAATTTGGTTCGATCTGATGCCATATCCTGGGTGGCTGAACCAATAAAAGTTGTTAAGAATGTCAATGATGTATTATTAACCTTATCAGAACCAGAAATACGAGAGATTGATCTCGGAATGGCAAAATCACTACATAAAAAAGGATTATTGTTTGTAGATGCCAGAGCAGAAGAATATTTATCAGATGGCATGATTCCAGATGCCATAGCCAATGATGATGTGGGACTGCTATCAGAACAGATTGAGTATTTAATCGGATATGAAAAGGGGTTCGTGATCTATTGCAGTGATGATGATTGCGGTTCAAGCGAAGAATTGGCCTATGAATTACAAGATTTTGGGTATATGAATATATTCGTTTTCAAAGGAGGATGGAAATCCTGGACGAATGCAGGCTTGGAAATTGAAATACATGATTAAACTTCATCCTTGGCTAATCGTTTTAATAAGAATCCTACTTGGGATTATTTTTATTTATGCAAGTTATGATAAGATTCTTGATCCTGGGAAATTTGCACGTGATATAGCCAATTATCATATCATACCTATGGGGTTTGAAAATTTAATAGCCCTGATAATTCCATGGTTAGAATTATTTATAGGCATTGGATTGGTTGCAGGTTTGATGGTAGATGGTGCATCAATGATTAGTGGTGGTTTGATGGCACTCTTCATTTTATTTATTTTTCAAGCCACACTTCGAGGATTTAACATTGAATGTGGTTGTGGATTAAAAGAAGGCGAGATGGTAGGATGGAATAAAATTTTAGAAAACTTAGTTTTTCTTGGTGCATCCTATTTGGTTTGGCATCGGCAGCAAAAACTTTTCGAATTATTCCCAAAAACTCCGTTGTCAGATTAATATCCAAAAAGTAATTTTTCGGGCTCTATTTTAGGATCAATGATCATTTACAATGCGAGAGTAGCTCAGCTGGTAGAGCATCACGTTGCCAACGTGGGGGTCGCGAGTTCGAATCTCGTCTCTCGCTCATAAAAAAAGCCCCGATAAATCGGGGCTTTTTAATTTCAATTAATTCCTATAATCTCTGTCATGACCCGTAAAATATTTTTAATTGTTTTCTTATTATTGGTAGGTTGTGATATTGATGAGGACGCTCCAGATTACCCGACTGGACTTCGAGGCTTTTTTACGCTTAAAAATAGTAACCCTAGAATTCAAATCAGCTGGTATGAATCCGCATCAGATGATGTGAGCGAATATCATATATTCAGGACTACTGATTTGGGCCAGTCTTTTGATTCATTATCAAAAGTAGGTGCATCTGTTTTATCTTTCTCAGATACGACAATCATTTGGCAAGAATCATTTGGATATAAGATAAGAGCGAAAGATCAATCCACAAATACTGGCGAATTTTCGGACTCTATTTTTATTCAATGTTATAAACCATCTGGGAATTGGATTTTTTCAAATTATGATTCGACAACAATTTGTGTCCAGCCGACCAATTACAGCATACCTTCTACAATCTATCTGAATATGGGTAATGATACATTGTCATCAATGTTTGATACGATTGCTGAAATGACATTATCTTCGGAGTCGTATTTGGATTCAATAAACTGGATAGGAAGTGGCTGGATGATTTATAATTATACAGTATTAGAATTCAATGAAGATAGTTCAGGGCTTAATACAGTCAATTATGGTAGACTACCTGAATATTATTCGATAAATCTTTCTAATCCCGATTTGGGAACGATCTCATTTAGTTCTGGTGATTATGACACAATTCATTTGGTTCATTCTTTAAATGATTGTGATGGTGAAATGTTTTTCCCCTAAGATCCAGTCCCACATTCTACATTAGAAGTATCACTTGTAGTACCATAGCTATTCACAGCTTTGATCCCGAAACAAGTTTCTGTGTCAATAGGAATTTCAACATCTAATGTTATTTCAGAAACTTCGATCAGGAAATTACTATCCTGATACACCCTGTAACTTTCTGCTGATACCACAGAATTCCAGCTAAGAGAAGCCGTTGATTCAGTGATCGTTAATTCAGTGATCGAAAGAGACAGAACAGGTGGTGTAAAATCTCCGGTTCCGCATACTTCATTGGATGAATCACTTTCTGAACCAACATCATTAATTGCAGTGACTGTAAAGCAAGTTTCAACGCCGTGGATTAATTCAGTCTCATAATTAGTTGTTGTGACTTCTTCAATAAAAACGCTGTCTTGATGAACTCGATAAGCTGTTGCAGATGATAATGATGTCCAACTTAAAGATCCATCTGTTCCTAAAACATAAATTGA
>Ga0209047_1001627_pt1 | contig 16123 bp, 17 predicted proteins | sample SaaInlV_165m_DNA_3_FD_184681 | JGI IMG/M metagenome (GOLD analysis project Ga0209047, IMG submission 184681) | Marine microbial communities from expanding oxygen minimum zones in the Saanich Inlet - Saanich Inlet SI037_S3LV_120m_DNA (SPAdes)... | ecosystem: Environmental > Aquatic > Marine >...
CTAAAGAGGCAGCCAATATTGTTTTTGGAAATGTCTACACACAGTGGGGAAATATCGAATATCAAAAAGTAAGCGACATTATTACCTCAATGTTTGGAAGTTAAATGCAATCAATTCAACTTCAAAATGATTCTTTAGTAGAAATTGCAACTTTTCTTATTAGAAGATGGTCTGAAAAAGAAAATATCACAATTGAAATTTCAAATAATATAGAAACTAAAACAAGATTAAAAGAAAAAAAAGTGATTCTAACACCTTTAGAAAAAAGAATAGGAAGTGATTTTCAAAAATATAGACAGTTTAGAACATCATCATGGTATGAAGCAATGAAAATAAAATATTCTGAAAAAATACTTAGCGATGATCATGCTTTTGGTTTTATTCTTAATGCTATGGAAACACAAAGAGTGGAAGAATTAGGACGAAGAATTTGGAAAGGAATGGATGAGGAAATTATTTTTAATTATTCATATATGCTAGTTGCAAGACCACAACTTCATACAGTTTATGGTAAAGCAAGAATTGTAGAGGCATTTTATCAATTTTTTATGTTTGGTGCAATTAAAGGAGAAATTCAAGAAAGTCATTTTGAAAAAATTAAAAAAGCAAGTATATTTGCAAGAAAAATTGTAAATGAAGCAATAAAAAATAATCAAAAAACAACTTGGATTGAAAAAAATGTAGCAGAAATAATTAAAATTTTAGAAATTGACTCTCTGTTAACAATTCCAATATCAGTAGCGTTTATGAAAGCAGGAATGGCATTATCAGAAGAAGAATTACGAAAAGTATTGAAAATAATTGCAAAAAATAAAGAAAGTGATTTTGGTACGATAGACACTTCTGCAGTTGTAAAAGGAGATAATGTTTATGATGAATACAAAGTGTTAGTTGATGAAAATAAAAAAATTGAGAATAAGGGTCTCTCATCAGAAACAATTGGAATACAAATTCCATCAACAAAAAATATTGATGAAACAATCATTTACGATATGAGTTTGATTAATGGATTAAAAATGAAATTTAAAGAATGGAAAACAGGCTGGAAAGAGCAGCATTTAAGATCAGGAGATGAATTTGATGATGAAAATTATATTGAAGGAAATGAACCATTTTTTACAGATATTAAAAAATCAATTAAAACAAAGATTGTAATTTTATTGGACCATTCATCAAGCATATCTTCAGATGCAATTGAATACAAAAAAGCGACAATAGCACTATGTGAAGTTTTATCATTCCTTAAAGTAAAATTTGCAGTATATGCATTTAGTACAGAAAATAGATCAATGGTATGTTGGTCAATTAAAGAAGAAAATGTAAAATGGAATAACATTACTGCAAAAAGATTAGCACAAATAGTTGCAAATGGCTCAACACCATTAGCAGAAGTTTATGATAAAATGTTTTCAACATTACAAGCAAAACAGCCAAATATTTTTTTGACATTAACTGATGGAGAACCATCAGATTCTAATGCAGTTAGAAAAATGACAAAATCACTAAAAGGATTAGGGATTTCTATGGTTGCATTAGGATTAGGACCAAATACAGTAAGAGCCACAACTATAGCAAATAATCTAAAACATTTGGGATATGATAAAACTATGGCAGTAAGTAGATTAAAAGATATTCCAAATAAAGTAATCAATCTTTTGGATACATAATATAAGAAATTTATAAAAAATCTAAGTTGAAAATATGAGATATTTTATATGACCTTTAAAATTATTGAAAAATAGATACGAATTTGGGAAAAAATCAGGATAATATTGTTGACAAAGTTCTACTTGAACGATTTGAAGAGGAAATTTGGAACAAGGTACCACATTTAGAAAATAATGAAGAAGGTGCAAAAATCGTTAATACCACCCCACTAGTAGATATTACATCAGATTTTAAAGAATGCGCTAAAGAAATTTACAAATTAGATCTTTCAAATTCAGAATTACAAGTTTACGGTAAATTAGATTCTACGTTGCTTACAGGTTCAATCAAAGTTAGACCAGCTGCAAACATAATTCATGATGCAATCATGACAGGAAAAATAAAGAGTGGTCAAACAGTAATTGAAGCAACATCAGGTAATTTTGGAATAGCATTAGGTATGTTATCAAAATTAGGATTACAAGTGGTAACAATTGTTTCAAGAAAATTACAAGAAGGCGTATTTCATGAATTAAGAAATATGAATATCAAAATAATGGATTTAGAAATGGATATTTGTCCTGCACCAGGAATGGAAGGGAAAAAAGATGAATTGGTTGCAAAAGCAACAGCTGCTAATGTACGTTCACAATTATCTCAATTAGGATTTGATCCAAATATTTATGATAATTCAATCACTGAAATCGAATCATTGTTAGCTAAACAGGATATTATTAATTTAGCAAAATTACTTTCAAAAATTTACAATTGTTTTTGTCCAGAACAATATGATAATGATTTGAATGTAAATGCCCATAGAACCATTACTGGAGCTGAAATAGATCAACAATTACATGAGGATGGAAACTCACTTGAAGACTTTAACATTCTATGTACATTTGGTACTGGTGGAACTTCAGGTGGATTAAGTAGATACATTTCTGAAAAATATAATAAAAAAGGAGTCCATGTAATATTTCCACCAGGTGGACAAGATGTTGCAGGAATTAGAACTCATAATAATGCAGATGGTTTGAAATATTATCAACCAGATAGATATGCCGGAGAATATGAAGTGGACTTTGAAAAAGCAAAACCACTTCTAAAATTCTTTGTAGATAAGGGACATGACATTGGTGAAAGTAGTGCACTAGAACTCTATGCAACTTTACAATTAGCTAGTTCAAATAAAGGAAATAAATTTGTGGTAATGATTTGTGACGGAATAGAAAAATATAGAAAGAATTTGGAAAAAATTGGAAAAATTCAACCTCCAGGACAAGTTTCACAAGAAGAAGTATCATCAAATTCAGATGATTATGATAAAGTAATTTGGATTCACACTCAATATACTCCTCAAGAAGGAGGAATAGAATTACTAGCAAAGTCATTAGGCATAGATAAAAGTAAAATTGTTGTACCAAATGCTAGAACAGCACAACAACTATTATCAGGTCAAGGAATTCCTGATGAGATTAGTAATTCACTTCAAGAATCAAAAGGAAAATCACTAATGGTTTGTATGGCTGGAAGAACATCTTTAATGGCTGCTAATGTATTAGCAGAAAAAGGAATTGTAACAGATAGTTTAATCGGAGGAATTACAGAGCTTCCCGAAGCAAGAAATAGTCAATTATCCGAATTAGTTAAACAGGCTTCACAATTTTAATTTATATCAGATTTTTATCATAATAATTATGAAATGTCTTTCGATTTGTCAACCATTTGCAGAATTAATTATTCAAAATAAAAAAATAATAGAATTAAGAACATGGAATACAAAAATACGTGGTGAATTTTTAGTACATGCTCCAATCAAAATTAGAAAAGAAGATTGTAAAAGAATGAAAATAAAAGAAAAATTAACTACAGGTGCAATCATAGGTAAAGTAGAACTTCAAGATGTGAAAAAATATGAATCATTAAAAGAAATTAAAAATGATAAAAAGAAACATTTTGCATCAATTATGAATAAAGAAAAAACTTTTGGATTCATTTTAAAAAATGCTAAACCATTAAGAGTACCCATTCCATGGAAAGGACAACTAGGATTTTTTGATGTAGATTTACCAAAAATGAAAAATAATAAAATAGTTACCGAAATGATTGAAGAAGAATTTACCTATCAATGGGTGGGACATCATTAAGGATAAACATAATGAGTGATAACAGATTTGAAAAAGAAAAAATGAAGTTAACTCCAGATACAGGATTTAATTTAGTTGGTATTGATTATTTTGAAGATAGTGGGAATCAGATATATCTAATTGAAAATTTTCAAATGTATCAAGATGCATTAAATGCAAAAAAAGATAGAAAAAATCAAGATGAATATTTTATATTGTATAAAGATCAAAATAATGAATTCTGTTGTAGATGAATTAGAAAAAATGAATAACTTTACTAAAATTTACAAAAGATCTTATCATTAATTAAAAAAATTAAAAATGTGATGACTGATGAAACACAAGATCTAATTAATGGAATTTATGATAAAAAAACTCCAAAAAAAATCCAAAATACACCTGAAAAAATTTTAAGGAAAAGTTCTAAAGCAAAATATCAAATTTTTGATGAATCAGAATTTACTCGTGGAAGGGAAGTATTAGGAGAAATTATCGTACATGGAATGTTAGCCTCAGGTGGTACTGATATTGATTGGTTAATTGAGCACAAAGGAAGTTTCATTGTTTTAGAATTCAAAGGATTTCACAATGATAAAATCAACATTCCACAGGGACAAATGATAGCATATCAGATGCTACATGAAAAATTAAACCAATCTACAAAATGTTATTTGTATATTGTTGGGTGTGATGATATTGATTTTTCAAATCCAGATTCACCAGTATGGATTTTTGAAATGAATCAATGGGTGAAAAATATTATTCCAAAAAATACCGCAGATGTTTATGATCAAAAATCAAGTAAACAAAATAAATTTATTGTTTATCGTGAATACATGGAAGAAATTAGTGTAGAAAAGCTTAGAGATTTAATAGATTCACATTGGAAAGAATTTGAAGAATTAAGAAGTAAATAAAAATTTAATTGATTTTATTTCTGAACCATTATTTACTTTAAGAGTGTAAGTTCCAGAATTTTCCCAACCTGTACCCCCTGCGATAGCTAATGTAGAATATGAACCATTATTTTTTACAGAAACTTGTTCTGCCCAAACAAGATCATTGTTTTGATTTTCTATAGATAAATTAACTATTTGAGAATTATTAGATTCTCCATTTATTGAAATTAAATCCTTTTGGGCATATGAAGACAAATCAGTATAAACAGATAGATTGATTGTAGTATCAGACACAGGATTAGATGGAAATGAATCAATGTTGTTAGGATATAATGCCACAGCAGCAATTATAATTATTAATGCAATTCCACTCAATCCTAAAAATAATTTTAAATTTTTTGGACCAGATGTTGGACTAGAAGAAGATTGTGTTTGAAATGTTTGAGTTTGAATAGAAGGTTCAATTTTTGGTATCACCACATCCGGGATTGTGGGGGCAGTTTCAGTTTTTTTAGAAGATGTAATTTCAGGTTTTTTGCCTAAATATTGTTCTGCTAGTTTTTGAACATAATTACGTTCATAATTACTAATTACTTCATTATTTTTACATGCACGGGCAATTTGCTTTAAAATTCGATCATCGCCAAAATCACCATCAAGAAGAGAAGTTACATCATCAAGTAATGGATTATTCATATTATTTTTCTCACAATTGATTATTTATGAATAGCTTGTTTAAGATTTCTAATGATTTATCAATAAACAACAGAATGGTTTTAAATTTTTAATATATATGAAATTCACTTGTAGTATGTTTTTTGTGCTTGTATAATTACAGTTCTAATGTAATCTTTAGCAGTAGAATCAGTCACACCCATTTGTTTTGCTTTTCTATAAATTTCATTTTCTTCAGGATTAATTAAATAACATTTTAAAAGATAATTTAGTCGATGAGATCTTTTTTCATCACTTTTCATAATAACCATTTTTTTCTACATTAAAAAGAAATGAGGATAATGGAATAACCAAGAGAAGAAGATGTTTTAATAATCAAAGATAGGGTATATTTTAAGCTAAAATGACACATATCTTATGAAAAGAATCGAAGCTACTATTCAAAGTAACAAAGTGAATGTTGTAACAGACGCAATTAAAGAAATTGTAGGAGGTTTTACAATTCTAGAAGGAAATGGTAGAGGTTCAGGAAAAAGACAAAATATTGGATCAGAAAGAGGTACAGGCATAGTCACTGCAGAATATAACAAAGTTGCAATAATTAGTACAATTGTAAAGGATTCAGAAGTAGAAAAAGTATCTAAAGCAATTAACGATGCGGTGTTTACAGGAGAAGAAGGTGATGGTATTATAGCAATTAGTAATATTGAGAATGTACTAAATATTGCATCAAAAAAAATAATTCTGAAGCTCTGTAAATAAATTAAAAATATAAAATTAAAGAATTAGAAATTATTTGCTGAGAGGCTAACTACCTCCTCTCAGGCCATTGTCCCTTTGGAGGACATATTTTTGAAGGGATATTTCTTATTACAATTTAAGTATAAAAAGACATGAAAAATTATTTGTCTTCCAATTGCTATCATGCTAAATATGCATTTGTCATGATTTTTTCTAATTCCTCAATATTTGTAGTGAGTGTAATTTTTGAACGTATTTTTGAACCACCTTTCATACCTTTAGTAAAACGCATTGCTTGACCCTTAAGATTTGCAAATTTAATTTTGTATTTATCTGTTAAATGTAGATAATCAAAAAAAGAATCTAATCTATCTTTAAAAGAATATTCGTGATAACTATTGGTTTTTAGATAATCGTTAATTTGTTCAAATAAAAATGGATTACCCATAGCACCACGACCAATCATTACATAGTCACAATTTGTTTCATCAATCATTTTTTTTGCATCTTCAGGTGTATTGATATCACCATTTCCAACAATAGGGATACTAGAAATTTCTTTTAGTTCTTTAATCAAATTCCAATCAGCAGTTCCAGAATAACCTTGATTAACAGTACGAGGATGAAATGTAATCATTTCAATACCCTTATCTTCTGCAATTTCTGAAATTTCTCGAAATAAAAATTTGCTTGAGTCTGTAACACCTGAACGAATTTTTAATGTAACAGGTTTTTTTACAGCACCAACAAGAGTTTCAAATATTTGTTCAGTGAGATTGGTTTGCTGTAGTAATGCACCTCCAGCCATCTGTTGAGTGATATGAGGTGCAGGACATCCCATATTATAATCAATTATATCAAAATAGGGTTCAACTATCTTAGCAGCTTTTTCTAATGCAGAAAGATCTGAACCAAATAATTGAATTGAAAGAGGACGTTCTTGTTCTGAAAATTCAATAAATTCTTGAATAGTTTTCAAATGTTCCTTAAGCTGTTTTTCTTTTGCTATAATACTATGAATATTTGTAAATTCTGTAACAACAAGACCAGCTCCCATTTTTTTACATTGTAACCTAAGTGCAGGATCACTTACTCCTGCCATAGGAGCTAAAAATGCTCTACTTGAAAATTTTGGTAACATAAAGAAATTTCAATTTTTACAGATATTAATTACTTAAGGAAGTGTATCAGGGCAACCGTCAGTATCATTGTATTTATTCCAAGTTTCAGGTTCAGAAGGACATGAATCTAATTCATCATCATAGCCATCTTGATCTGAATCAGTGATTGGAGGAATAGTAGATTCTGCACCAATTATGTCAGGGCAACCGTCATTATCTAGAAATTGATTATAGTTTTCAGATTCATTAAGACATTGATCCCATCTATCATCAACGCCATCATTATCATTATCTATTGACTGGTATTTTGGGGAAATGGATGAATATTCATCAGATATAGTATCAGGGCAACCGTCTTCATCTTGGAAGTGGTTGTAAACTTCTCTTTCATATTTACAATTATCATAAACGTCAATGACTCCATCAAAATCAGCATCAGCTAAAGAATCAACAGGAGTGTGATCAGGGCAACCGTCTTCATCAAAATAACCATTATATCTTTCAGGGAGTGTAGGACATAGATCTTGGTCATCAGGAATTGCATCATCGTCAGAATCAATTGTAGATGATATTACTGAATTAGAAATTCCTATAACATCAGGGCAACCGTCAGTATCTGCAAATCCATTATAATTTTCAGATTCATCAAGACATTGATCCCATCTATCATTAACGCCATCATTATCATTATCAGGGAATTGGTATGTGAATAGTTCTATTTGATCAATAGAATCAGGGCAACCGTCAGTATCTGCAAATCCATTCCAAGTTTCAGAGACAGTAGGGCAAAGATCAACTACATCAGAAAATCCATCCTGATCTGAATCATTTTGATATCTTTCATCAGGGCAACCGTCTTCATCTAAAAATCCATTATAATTTTCAGAAACATTGGGACAATTATCCAAATTATCTACAATACCATCATTATCTGAATCTGATGTGTATGTTTGTGTATAGAGAGTATCAGGGCAACCGTCAGTATCTTGGAAGTTGTTGTATGTTTCTACAGCGTATTTACAATTATCAATAACATCTGGAATACCATCATAGTCAGAATCAGTCGTAGAAACAAAATCAGGGCAACCGTCTTCATCTTGGAAGTTGTTGTATGTTTCTGGTAATGTTAAACATTGATCCACATTATCAAGGAACCCATCATAGTCAGAATCATAAATAGTTGTTTCAACAAATACATCGTCAGGGCAACCGTCAGTATCTAGAAAGTTGTTGTATGTTTCTGGTGCAAGTTGACAATCATCAACACCATCTAAAATTCCATCATGATCAGTATCATATTCTGCAAAAAATTCAGGGCAACCGTCTTCATCTTGGAAGTTGTTGTATGTTTCTGGTAATGTTAAACATTGATCAATTGAATCAATTATGTTGTCATTATCTCTATCAAGTATCATATTATTGTAAAATAATTCTGTAGATATAGTATCAGGGCAACCGTCAGTATCTAGAAAGTTGTTGTATGTTTCTGGTGCAAGTTGACACATATCAATAGTATCTCGAATACCATCATCATCAGAATCTAGAGCTATATTGTCTGGGGATATATCAGGGCAACCGTCTTCATCTTGATAACCGTTTATTCTTTCACGTTCATTAATACATTGATCATCTACATCTAAAATTCCATCAAAGTCAGAATCATAGATTATTATTTCGTCAGGGCAACCGTCATAATCTGCAAATCCATTCCAAGTTTCTTTATCTGTAGGACAATTATCTAAAAAATCTTGAATACCATCTGAATCAGAATCAATTGCAAGCGTGTCAGGGCAACCGTCTTCATCTTGGAAGTTGTTGTATGTTTCAGAAACTAATGGACATTGATCTTCTAAATCAACAATATTATCAAAATCTTGATCAAAAACTAATTCAATTGAAATATCGTCAGGGCAACCGTCTTCATCTTGATAACCGTTATAATTTTCTTGAAGTGTGATACATTGATCAATATCATCAGGAATTGCATCATCATCAGAATCAAGCCAATTTACAGTTTTAGATGGGCAGCCATCAATATCACCAAAATAATCTTCTTGAAGACGAGGACAAAGATCCACATCATCTAAAACTCCATCCGAATCAATATCAGATGCTGCCAGAATAGGAGAAATGGAAATACTTAGTGTAGAACCAAGCATGAACAAAAGTAACATTAAGTATTTGACTTTCAATTTATAACTTATTTCAGTAATTCCAGTTATTAAATTACACTTTAGTTCGAAAGATGTACTTATTTTAATAAAAAGCCAAATCGAGATGAATTTAAGTAAACCAAGTCAATGATTGAAGATATGAGTTGTTCAGGAGAAATTGTTGATAATGATGATGAAAATCTCATTCAAATTAAACCAGCAGTAGCAGCCCAACTTAAAAAAGCAAAATACGGGGTATCAGATCACTCAACAGTTGAATTATGTCATTGGACAAAAAAATCATTTAAACATGAAGGAAGTTGTTACAAGCACAAATTTTATGGAATTTTAACTCATAGGTGTATGGAATTTTCGCCAGCTGGAATGCACTGTGAAAATCGTTGTGTATATTGTTGGAGACCTATGGAATTTTATGATTCAATGAAAATGGAGTCAGAACAAGTTGCAGAACCTGAACAAATTTTAAGAAAATTAATGGGTGAAAGAAAAAAATTGATCGATGGATTTTATGGAGATTCAAGAAATGATAATCAAAGATTAGATGAGTCATTGTTACCTACTCATTATGCAATTTCACTTTCAGGAGAACCAACCATGTATCCAAAATTACCTGAATTAATCAAGTATCTAAAATCACTAGAAGCAACAAAATCAATTTTTCTTGTAACAAATGGACAAGAACCAGATATGATTCAAAAATTGCAAGACGAAGATGCATTACCAACACAATTGTATTTGTCAACAAATGCTGCAGACTATGAATCATTTTTAAAAATTAACAAACCAAAATATGATGATTCATGGGAAAGGTGGAATCGCACACTAGATATGTTAAAAAATCTAGATACACGAACAGTTCTAAGAATTACATTGATTAGAGATTATAATGATCAAAAAGAAATGATACCTGCATTTGCAGATATGTTTAGAAAAGCAAGTCCACATTTTATTGAAATTAAATCATACATGCACATTGGACGTTCAACAAACAGATTGGAACATGAAAATATGTTAGAGATGCATGAAGTAAAAAAATTCAGTGAACAAATAGCTAAACAAAGTAAAATATTTTCAGTGATGGATGAAAGTCTTGTTTCAAGAATATCAATTTTACAAAACAATGAAAGGTTTATTGATCGTTATATTCCTACTTATGCAAATACCAATTAGAAAATTTTTTTAATGCTTTGTATCTATGTGAGAGATTATTTTTATCAGTTAATTCGCCAAAAGTTTGTTTTGTATTTTTTGAAATAAAAATTGGATCAAATCCCCAGCCAGTTCCTTTTTCAGATTTTGAAATAGTACCATCTAATTTTCCTTCAAAAGATTTGAAACAATATTTATCACAATAAGTGATAGTTGAAACAAATTTTGCATTTCTATCTTTCTTCAATAAATCAAGAATTCCTTGATTGCCAATAGTTTTTTGAACATATGAAGAGTAAGGACCTGGAAACCCACCTAAAGAATTAACATGCAAGCCATCATCCTCAATAATTAGAGGTGTTTTACATTTTGAAAATGCATCTTGGGCTTTTTTAATTGCAATTTGTCTGATAGAGTTTGATTGAATTTCTTCTAAAGTTAATTTAAAAAATTCAACATCTATTTCAAAAGAATTTAAAATTTTTTTAGCCTCTCTAAATTTATGAACATTTGAAGATACAAAGAGTAGATTAGACAACTTGTGCATACCTACCACGACTTTCAATATCTAGAACCAATTTTACTATTTTAGTCTGATAAGCAATTCCAACGATAGATTTGTAGCCTAATAGAAAATTTTTCCAAGAGGATTCCATAATTTTTGCATGTGCACTGTTAAGAATTTCTTTAATTAATCGTAAATCAACAGCATGATCTTCAGGTTTAATTGTATTTTGAGAAAGTCCAAAATCAATCATGTAGATAATATTTTTGAATAAAATAAAATTGGATGTTGTTAAATCTCCATGCATCACTCCATTTTTATGTAAAAGTCCTACTAACTTACCAATTTCTTTGGATACTTCAATAATTTTTGATTTAGATAAATCATGTACAGATTTACCAGGAATTTCTTGCATTACAATCATACTTTTTTCTAAATTAACAAAATAAACAAGAGGCGAAGGAATTCCAAAAGATTTCACTTGAGAAAGTATTTGAGATTCTTTAATTGTACGTTGTTTGCGTATTTTTGAATCAAGTAAAGAATTTCTATAATTTTTAATTTTTCTGATTTTAAAAATAGACTTGGAATTATTCCACATTCCTGTGTAGATATCAGCCTCAGCACCTTTTTTTATTAATTTCACTAACATTATATCCAAAAGAATTCAATAAAAGTTAATCATGGAAGATGGTGAAAAAAGAATGAAACAAGAAGATTGTAATGAAGACAATTTAGGTCCAGGAATTCTAACGTTAACAAATAAGCGACTGGCATTTGATAAAACAAAATCAAGAATAATGGATTTTACGAAACGTATGGGTGAAACTGTACTTGATGTTCCATTAGAGAATATAATTAAAACATGGAAAGAAGGATTATTCATAAAAAAAGTATGTTTTACAGCAAAAACAGATGATGGGGAACAGACATACAAATTCGGAGTTTTTAATACAAAGGGTTGGCTAAAAAGCATAGAGCAAACAATAGGGCAAAAAGATTCTCAATAATTTACTACTACTGAATCTAATCTCCAAGATTGAGTAACGAATGTATCCTTTAATGAAACACCTTTCTTAACTTGTGATTCTAAAAGTCCAGTCCAACAAATTTGGCTACCGCAATCACCAGCATATTTTAATGGTACAACAAAAAATTTGCAGCCATGTCTTTTACATACATCTTTTAACATTTCAGACAATCTTTTGTTAGCTGCAACTCCACCTACAATCATTAATTCTTTTTTGGATGTAAAAGATAGGGCACGTTCTACAGTTTCACTAATCATTGCAAAAGCAGTTTCTTGAAGAGAATAACATGCATCAACTTTGCTTTTTTTAGAAATTGGTTTTGTTGCAGATAATAATCCAGAGAAAGACACATCATTTCCTTTCACTGAGTATGGTAACTGAACATAATTTGAAGAAGTAGAAGCTAATTCTTCAATATTTTTTCCACAAGGAGATGCAAATCCAATTGATCTACCAAATTGATCAAGTAATTGACCTAGTGTAATATCTAATGTTTCACCAAAAACTCTCCACTGTTTATCAAGAAATGACAAAAGCATTGTATGACCTCCAGAAACTAAGAGAACCAAAGGATCATGTGAACCAGTAAGTAATTTTCCTAATTCAATATGGCCAATTGCATGATTTACAGGATAAATTGGAATTTTATAAAATGAAGATAAAGATCTTGCAACAACAGCACCAACACGTAAACAAGGACCCAATCCAGGTCCAGCAGCATAAGAAATCATATCCAAATCTTGAACAGATACATCTGCTTCTTTAAGACATTCAGATAATACAGATGAACTATTTTCAATATGATGGCGAGATGCTTCTCTGGGATGAATGCCTTCACCAGCTTCTGGTCGAAAAATTTTCCTTACATCAGAAAGAATTTTACCTTTTTTTCCTTTTTTTTCAATTATTGCACAAGAAAACGTATGTGCAGTACTTTCAATTCCTAAACCTAACATTTTATCCCCTGCTTAATGTGGATACAATTTTGATGACATCACCATGTTTTAATTTTTGATCGCCACTGATTCTTTGTTTGGTTTTACAGTCTATGGCATGCAAAAAACCTTTTGCAATATCAGCATGGATCAAACTTGCTAGATCTTTAGCAGTAGAATCTTGTGGAAGTAATTTTGTATCAGGGAAAATCACACCTTCTTTATTAGTAAATTTAGATTCATCTTCAACAGGGAAGACAGTTATTAGATTTAATGAGTCAAATATTGCACTGTTTAAAATTTTTTGAATTCCAGTTGATGGAATTTTAGAAAAAATTTTACTAACTAAATCAAGTGCTTTTTGTTGGGGAATAGGAATTTCTTTTTCTGCATTTATTTTAAATCCATTATCACCAGAAGTGTAATTTATCATACCTGCCTTTGTAGCTTTTCGTAACAACAATTCAGTTTCAGCACTGCAAGGAACTACAGTGTCTGTAATTTTTTTAATAATATCAAGATCCTTGCAAAGATCTGCTTTGTTTGCAGCAATAATCATGGGTTTTGTATTATGTCTTAATTCTTTGACAAAATTTTCAATATCAGAATCATTCCATTCCTTTGGATTTCTACTGATTAGACCTTGTTTTTGTAATACTGATTGTACTTGATAATCCTTAATCCCTAAACCACTGAATCTTTTTGCAATTCCATCAGTAAGTTTTGCTCGTTTTTGATCTATTTCACGAGTTATCTTATCCCATTCTCTTTTTAGTATATCAACAAACCATTGATCAAATTCATCTTGTACAAATTCAATATCTTCTAAAGGATCATGTGAACCAACAGATATTGGTTGACCTTGAATATCAGTAGTCCCCGCAATATCAACAACGTGAATTAAAATTTCAGCTTGCCTAGCATCATCAAGAAATTGATTTCCTAATCCTTTTCCTTCATGTGCACCTGGAACTAAACCAGCAACATCAATTAATTTTACTGGTATTAATCTAGTACCATTAATACATAATGGATTTTCATGTTTAAGATCAAAGTGTTTACAAGCACAGTCAGATTGTACATAAGCCACACCAATATTTGGTTCGATTGTTGTAAATGGGAAATTACCAGAAGCTACAGTTGTTTCAGTTGCAGCTGAAAAAAATGTTGATTTGCCAACATTTGCTTTTCCAATTAATCCAATTTGCAATACACACAAAAATGTAATTCTACTTATTAGTATTGCAGAAATCGTTTAATCTAGTTCTAATCATTTAATATTATGTCAATAGTAATTACGGGAAATCCAGGCGTTGGCAAACATACAATTACAAAAAAAATTTCAGAAATACTGAATTTTCCAATAGTTGATATCAACATTGTTGCAAAAGATTCAGATTTATTTGAAAAAAATGAAAATACAAATGATATAGATTCTTGGAAACTTGCAAAAATACTTCAAGAAAAAGAATTAAATGAAAAAATCATTGTAGGTCATTTAGCACCATATGTTTTAGAAAAAAGTCAAGTGAAAATAATTATAATATTAAGAAGAAATCCATACGATTTAGAATCAGTGTATAAAGAAAGAGAGTATTCAGAGATTAAAATTAAAGAAAATACAGGTAGTGAAGTATTAGGAATTATTATGCACGATACAATTAAAAAATTTGAAGAAAAAGCATTTCAAATAGATGTCAGTGACAAAAATATTCAAGAAGTGATGGAAAAAGTGTTAGAAATCATTTCCAAAAAAGAAGGTAATGAAGAAGTAGATTGGTTAAATTTAGTAACAAAAAATAACGATTTAGAAAAATTTTTTACTCATTGATTAAATAACACCTGCAATTTTCTCTAATTACTTGTTTGAAATTTCTAAAACAGATCTAGCAGGAAGAATTGGAACCATGTATACAAATCATGGTAAAATAGAGACACCTGCATTTGTTCCGGTTATTCATCCAGTCAAACAAACAATACCATCAAAAAAAATTAAAGAAATTGGTTTTGATGTGGTTATTACAAATGCATACATTACAAAAAATAATTATGGTGATGAAGCAGTAAAAAAAGGAATTCACAAGATAATAGATTTTGATAAATCAATCATGACAGATTCTGGAGGGTATCAAGTGCTAGAATATGGAGATTTAGAAGTATTACCACCAGATATGGCAAATTTTGAAACAGGAATATTAACAGATTTTGCAATTCCATTAGATAAACCAACAGGTTATGGATTACCAATTAAAAAAGCTGAAGCATATGTAAAACACACACTTACAGTTTGTAAACAAACTCTTGATGATAGTAAAGATAATGGACAAATTTGGATTGGTCCAATTCAAGGGGGAGAACATTTTGATCTGGTAGCAAAATCAACAAAAGCATTAGTTAACATGGGTTTCCAAATGTTAGCCTTAGGTAGTCCAGTTGAATTTATGGAATCATATGAATATAGATTATTAGCACAAATGATTGTATCTGCAAAAAAACAAATGCCAGAATCAGTACCACTACATCTTTTTGGAGCAGGTCATCCACTTACAATACCATTTGCAATTGCATTAGGGTGTGATTCATTTGATTCAGCTTCATACATGTTGTATGCTAAAAAATTAAGATACATTACAGATGATGGAACACGATATTTATCAGATATTGAAATATTCCCATGTAATTGTGAAATATGTTCTAAATATACCCCCGATGAATTCCGTCAACTAGAAGAAACATTGAAAATTAATGAATTAGCAATTCATAACTTGTATGCAATTAAACTAGAAGTAGACAAAGTAAAACAAGCAATTCATGAAGGAAGATTATGGGAATATGTCATGAAAAAGGCAAGGGCACATCCAAAATTATTTGAAATGATTGAAGTAATGACTGAAAATTCTGAATTTTTAGGTTTAGGTACACCAAAATTCAAAGAAAGAGCAATTTTTCTGTTCAGTAAAGAAGATCAATATCGTCCAGAAATCCAATCATTTCATAAAATAGTTAGAAAATTCAAATCAAAAAAGAAGAAATTACTAATTACAAAAGAATCCACTACAAAGCCAGGATATCTATCTCAACAGTATGTGTCTTTAAAAAAGAAAGTAAAAGAATTTGAGA
>Ga0209047_1001636_pt1 | contig 16096 bp, 9 predicted proteins | sample SaaInlV_165m_DNA_3_FD_184681 | JGI IMG/M metagenome (GOLD analysis project Ga0209047, IMG submission 184681) | Marine microbial communities from expanding oxygen minimum zones in the Saanich Inlet - Saanich Inlet SI037_S3LV_120m_DNA (SPAdes)... | ecosystem: Environmental > Aquatic > Marine >...
TGGTACGAGTCTAAGTTAGGTACTGGATTCTTTGATGATCCAGATAAACTAGCTACTATGATCCGCTTAGGCGAAGCATTTGGTGATATGACTAACTCTGCAGACGATTTAAAAGACGCTTTTGGTGGTATCATTGATCTTATCGATGAGATGAAATACGGAGAGTTATCTTCCCTTACAGACGCAGATAAATATGGGCACTTTAAGACAGAAGCGGAGAAATTGGCTGCAGACGCTATGGCAGGGAACGTTAAAGCAGGAGAAAAGTTAGCGGAAACTATGAGTAGCTTTATAGATCTTTCTAAGTCTATGTTTGGTGGAGTCGGCGAGTTCATGAAAGATAGAGACTGGGCCTTAAAGATGTTAGAAGATTTCCGTGCTTTAATGGGCTTTGCTAATGGTGGAGTAATATCAGGGGGCTTCAGAGCTTTTGCTTCTGGGGGTATAGTTAGTAACCCTACAATGGGTTTAATCGGAGAAGGTAGGTATAATGAAGCAGTGGTGCCTTTACCAGATGGAACTAGTATTCCAGTCCTTCAGAATAACTCTCCTATGGTAGAAGAATTAAAAGCCTTTAAAGAGCAGCAAGCCTCCTTAATGCAAGTATCTATTAATACTAGCTCTCAAGAAAGAGAGGAGATGCAAGATGCTATTATAGGTTTAAAAGCGGAAATAGTAGAACTTAGGAATAGTAATGAAGAATTTGGTTCCTCAGTGGAAAGAATGTCTACTAGTATGAAGTATAGTAGAGCATAAATGGCCTTAATAACTACTCAATTAGCGTACTTACAGGACGCGTATGCTAAAAGGAACTATTTAATAGAGTTAGACGCGTATAACCTAGCAACGGAAAAACTGGAAACGTTATACTATTCTACAGGGGGTTTTACTACAAGCCCTACAGATACTCCTGCTAATACATACTATGAGTCTAGAGTTAAGTCGGCCCTTAGTATGTCTAGAAATATGTACTCTCCTGGAAGCATAGGCGGAAGAAGTATTCCCTCTTTTGGTACTATTAAATTAATGAATACTGATGGAGATTTAGATTTTTTAAACGACTACAGTTTAAATGGTAGAGATATTAAAGTAAAGATTGGGGATGGTTCCTCTTACGATACTTTTTTTAATATCTTTGTAGGTACAATGGATCAAATTGAATGGTCTGCTGTTGAAGTACTAATAAAAATTAGGGATTTTCAACACAAATTAGATAAGCCTATTGAAGAAGAAGTTTATGTAGGAACTTCAATAGCCTGGAATCAGAGGGCTCAAGGAGGAGGGACTGCATTAATAATTCTAGACCCAAGTTCTAGCACAACGGACCATTACTATCGTAATATGGATCTTGAGATTACAGGTGGAAAAGGTTATGGACAAAAGAGAAAAATTGATGAGTATGATGGTACCTCTAAGTATGCTACAATTAAAAGCACTACCCCTTGGGTAGATATTCCAGATGCTACATCTATCTATACAATATTCGATCATAGCAACGGGGCAGATAGATTAAAAAATAAGATAAAGCCCGTATGTTATGGAGAAGTATCCCACATCGAGCCAATAGAAGTAGACCCTAGCAATAGAATTTTCCAGGTACACAACGGTCCAATAGAGAGTATTGATGCCGTGTACTCTGGGGGGAACCAGCTGGGTAGCTGTAGTATAATAAAAACTCCCGCGTACACCAATGCTTTTGATTGCGAAACTGATATGGGGACGTGGACTACTACAGGTATTACAGAAGACTTAGCTAATGGTAAGTTTACACTTACAGCAGCAGTAGGGGGAGGGTCTTCTGCAGATTATGTAATAACAGCAGATGTTAAAGGGTCTAAAGAAGTAGATATTTTTTCTACTGCTGTAGCCACTTACGATTCTTCATTAGGGGGCATTGTAAAAAGAATAATTTCGACAAAAGGTGGACTACAATTAACCGATATAAACACTGATTCCTTTAGTACATTTAGTAGAGCAACTACAGCAATCGAGTATGGAATACATGGGTATTATGTTCCGGAAGGAGAAAATATTCTTAATATTTTAGACTCACTGGTATCATCTATGGGGGCGTTTTACACTTTTGATCGCTCGGGGAAAATGGTATTAGGTGCATTGACCGAGCCTGAAGTTACTCCCGTTCAAACCTTCACTGAAGTAGAAATAAGAAGTATAAGTAGAAGATCTACAGGTATCCCCTCTATTTCTCAAACTATAGGAACTAGAAAACACTGGAAAGTATTCTCTGAAGGAGATATGGCAGGAGCAGTATTAAGTGATAATGGGTATAAGTATAGACTAGAAGAAGAGTTTATAGATGAAAAATTTGAAGACCCTACAGTTATTACTAAGCATTTGCTTGCGGCGGATGGGGAGAAGGTAGACACTTACTTAACCTGTAACTGTATGGGGCACGAGGAAGCTAAGCGTAGACAGGAATTGTACGGAATAAAAAGAGATTTATTTGTTTTAAAAGTAAAAATACAACCTTTTGGGTTAGATTTAAACGATACTATAATGGTTAAAATTGACCGGTATGGATTAACTGATGGAAAAAATATGAGAATTGTATCATTAAAAGAAGATGCTTTAAAGAATGAGGTAACTATGGAGGTCTGGGGATGAGTTTAGCTATTATTGGTGATAACTATTTAGATAGCTCAGATACTTATATTCTACCAGAGTCTGAAGCGTCTACATTACTTTCAGGTAATCTAAAGGATAGACAGATTACAAAAGTATGGCGTACTGGGGATCAGGCGGCTAATGGCGGCCTGCATATAGTAAGTAACCCAACAACTGCTGACTGGATAGAGTTAGGGGAAACCTCAGCTACTGCAGCTCGTTTCACTTTTACAAGCACTGGTAGCTCCAATTCTACTACTCGTGTAATAAAGATTATGCCAGACATCGATGATTCAGTAGCAGAGATTTGGCAAGTTATTAGCAGATACTTTAGCGGGAGTGGAGAAGAGAAATTTACGGAAGATGGGGGAGCTGTAGCAAGTAATCATTTTGGGTACTCTGTAGCTACTTATGGAAACTATATTGTAGTAGGAGCCCCAGGAGTATCCTCAGGAGCAGGAGCCGTATACTTATACAATATAGATGGCACTTTTATTAGAAAAATAGTCCCTACTACCCCGGAGACGGGAGCAAAGTTTGGGTGGTCAGTAGCTATACACGAATCCCAAATAATTGTTGGGTCTCCTAATGCCACTTTGTATAGTGGGGGGTCTCCTCTAGTAGATATTGGGGTAGCATATTTATTTGGAATAGACGGAGTACAGAAAACTCAACTACTTCCTTCAACGGGAAGTGCGGGGTCAAACTTTGGTTGGGCTGTAACAATATCTGCTAATATTATAGCAGTTGGCGGCCCTCATGGAAACCTTGGCGCAGGAACAAATCAGGGAACAGTACATTTTTATACCCCCGCAGGCGTATATCAAACCTATAGAGCCGAAGGCACTACGTATAAAATGGGGTACTCTTTAGCTTCCAATGGAGGCGACGTATACGTAGGGCAACCTGACAGAGTACTACCTATAGCAGGAGTAAATAAAGCTGTGGGCGCTGTTATCAGATTTATAGCAGCAGATGCAGGAGGCGCATTTGCCGAATTCCATTTCGGAGTATTAGATGGAGATGTAGATGATGGAGCAAAATTTGGGCACTCTGTAGCATGTACAGACAGTAAAGTAGTAGTAGGAGCTCCTTATATGGATAATGGTTCTAATGTAGATTCTGGGGGAGCGTATAAGTTAGATATGGAGCTATCAGGTGCCTATACTAAATTATTCCCCTCGGACCCTACTGCAGGGGATCATTTTGGGGTTTCGGTAGCTGTATCCCCGAATAATATAGTAGTAGGTTCCCCTTTATCAGATTCTACAAGTAATACAGATGCAGGGGCTTTATATATATTCAATAATGACTTAGTACAGATACGAAAAGTCGAAGCATCTGATGAAGAGGCTAATGATAATTTTGGGCTAAGTATGGCTGCGTCAGACAGTATCATTATATCAGGGGCTCCTTATGAGGATGGAGTTAGTGCAACAGACGCAGGAGCAATATATACATTTAGAGATGAAATAAATGTAAGTGTTGGTGGCCCTACTAGAGATTGGACTCCCCCAACTACATCTATAGCTTATGTTATTGGGGGGCCCCCAGTTAGTGTAGGTAATACAACTTCTGGCCCCGCACATAATAGACATATACATTTAACCTTGAATGACGTTCTAGCTACAGCATCTTATCCTGGGGATAGTAGTTTACCTTATGGAAATGGGTACTATTATAAAACTAAAGCGGGCTGGGAGCACGGCAACGGCTTTATAGAGGGGCATCAAGGCAACCAAGAAACTACTAGTATTCAGATTGAGTTTGGAGGGCAGAAGTTAATAGATAGCCTATCTTTACTTAATCATAACTTTTCTGGGGGCGCTAAATGGCGGGTACGTTTTGCTACAGACTTAACTGCAGAGATGGAGGCTTGGCCGAATAAAACTTGGGGCAACACTACTGTTAGTATATGGGGGAATATAGTCAATAAATGGAGCTATGTACACCAAACAGATTGGCAGGATGTTTGGCCTACAATGGGTTCCTTTGGCACACTACCTTACGGAGTATTCTTATGGGGGACAAATATTACTGCAGAGCAACTAGAAAGCTATAAACCTTTCGCCTCACATCTATTATTAGATACAGCAGTATCCGCTAAGTTCATTAAAATAGACATACAAGATACCGCATCCCCTAGTTATTTCGAAGTAGGGCGTGTAGTAGTAGGGAAGGCCTGGAAGCCTTCAAGAAACATGAGTCGAGGATGGACTCTAACATATAAAGATCCATCCAAGATTACCCGGTCATTAGGCGGTCAGACCTATGTAGATACTCTTAATAAGTATAGGAGTGTTAAATTTAATTTGAAATATCTAACTGAAGAGGAGATTTTCGAAAATGCTCTAGAGTTAGATAGAACAAAAGGATCAAGTGGAGATGTACTTATCTATACAGATACTAAAGCACCTGCACATAAATTATTTAAACAAACAATATATGGACGTATAGCTAAAATATCCCCTATGAAACATAACATAGATGGATATTGGAGTCGTTCGTATACAATAGAGGAGTTATTATAAGATGGCATGGCCCGTAACACTAAATGGTAGAGTATACAGTGCAGATGATTTTGCAGGAACTGCGTATGTAACAGGAATGCCAGACGCATTTGAAGATTTTGCCGCCCACGCAGCATCAATTCATTCTGGCTTAGCTGAACAAGCTATTGACTTAACAACAGTAGCATCAGAAAGACACGCTACAATTACCTTACTAGTATCTTCTGTTACTACAGTAGTAGCAGGTAGTACAGTTAGTGTAAATAAAACTTTTGCCCCAGGGCAGCCTATAAGAGTATCACACTATACAGGAGCAACTTTAGACGGCTTTTTGGACGGTACAGTAACTACATACAACCCTGTAACTGGATCTCTAGAGTTCTATGTAGGAAGCAGAAATAAGTTTAGTGCTGCGGCTTCCTATGGAGGGGCCTCAGATCCTTGGAGTATATCTATTGGAGGCATTGGAGACACTGCACCATTAGACCCAGCAGGAGATTACTACACTCAATTAGCTGCAGATACTAAATTTTTAGACGCTAGTTCCAACCTAAGTGATGTTGCTAGTACTGCAACAGTAGTATCTAATTTAGGTATTACAGCTACAGTAGCAGAGCTTAATGATGTATGTGATATATCGGCTTCAGGAACTTTCAAGAATAGTCACGAACATGACTCTGTATATGCTAAAGTTTTCACAGGAGGTACTACTCCTACAGCCACTAAAGCAGGAGATACTTGGGTAAATGGATCCCTTATTAGTATTGCTACAGCTTCAGGAACGGGTAGCTGGAAACAAGTATTCCCAGCAATATACTCATAATAGGACAATAATATGGCAAATAATTTACAAGATAAAACACCTGCAGATACTTATAAAGACGTACTGCACTTAGGAACAGCTACTCTTATATCTTCTGGCACAGGGCTACCAGCAACTACAGGACAGATAGTTTATGATGGAGAAGGCAATGCCTCAAAACTAAAACTTAGTCAATCTAAAATAGAAGCTGATAGTATTTACATTACTAATGGTACTATTACTTCTCTCTCTACCCCTATATCAGAGGTACAAGGAGGCACAGGGGCTACAAGTATTGCGGCTTCTAAAACTGCTTGGAGTTTGGATAATGTTGATAATGTATCTATAAACTCTTGGGGAGGCTCATCAAATGTAACTACTTTAGGCACTATTACTGTAGGAAGTTGGGGTGGCACTGCCATCCCAGTAGCTAAAGGGGGTACTGGAGCAACTACCGCAAGCGCCGCACAGATAGCGCTTGGACTGGGTAACGTAGATAACGTATCTATAAACTCTTGGGTAGGCTCCACCAACCTAGCTACAGTAGGTACTATTACTTCTGGAGCTTGGAACGGAGTAGCTATACCCTTGGCATATGGAGGAACAGGCTCTGCAACAGCAGCTGGTGCTAGAGTAGCTCTAGGACTAGGTACCTTAGCCACTCAAGCCAGTAGTTCCATAGCAGCTACAGGGGGTACCTTAGATAGTGTTACTATATCAAATAGTACTTTTACTAACCCTACAGTGACTTCAATGACCTCAATAGAGGTAGGGAGCATAAGTATTACTACCGGAAGTATAGCACATACTACAGCTTCTTCATTTATTACTATCCCTAACATTCTTAATACCACTATAGTTAGTGATAGTTTAGAAGGTAAAAAATTATCAGTAACAAAAACTACAAGTGGAAGTACCGTACCTGCAGTTTCTATTTCTCAGTATTCTACAGATACTGCTGATCTCTTAAGTATTACAAATAGTGATGTTGTCTCTACTTTTAAAGTAACCTCAAGCGGAACTGTTCAAGGAACAAAAATGGCTTCCGAAGATCACGCATCTTTCAGAAATGCTTCCGAAGCTGTAAACTTTGGGGCAACTTCTCAATACTCAGTAGCAGCGGGTACTTTAAATACAGTACAGAGTCATGATAGTAAGTTTACTTCAGGTAATATAGTGGTAGGAGATGTAATTCGTATTAAAGCATCAGCCGGTGGAACTTGGGAAATAAAAGAAGTCCAATCTATTACAAGCTCAAGTATTTTAGTTTTAACTGAGGACTTGACTAGTGATTATACTGATACTACTTATTTCGAGAGAATTAGTTCTGCGGCAACTGAAAAGATGGCTATTAAAAATGATGGTACGGTAGAGATTGATGGTGGAGGGTATAATACCGGGCATTTAGTTCTTGGGGTATATCACCTATGGGTGGATGCTACGGGGGACTTAAGAATGAAAAACTCAGCCCCTGCTTCGGATACAGATGGTAGCATCGTAGGTACTCAGAGTTAAAATTAAAGGGGTATCTTCGGCACCCCTTTTACTTTTCTAAATTTTTAGTTTACATTTTTTAGAAGAACGTGTATAATTATCCCTATAAATGAAATTATTAATAATTTTCATATTTCAAAGGATTTAAATAAAATATGTCATTACCAACTTACGACATTACTATTAAGGTAACAGATAGCAACGGTAATGATGTTGAGGGAGCATTGATAGTTGTGGTTTTAGACCGCACAGAAGTTGACACAATCTCAGGGGACACTTATGTAGTTCCTGCTAAGGTTGTATCAACTACTAATGCTTCTGGTGTCTCGGTAGTTTCTTTGTGGCCTAATACTCGAGGGTCTACAGAAAGTCAGTACCGCTTTATAGCGAGAAACCCCGATACTGGACATACATATTTTGATATTATGGGAACTGTGACAGAAAATGCTGCTAATTTAGTAGATATTGCACAAATTCCTCCATACCCTGGCATGTCCGATGGACAAGCTGCAGTAGATACTGCAGTCAGGGCCGCAGCAGAGGCAAAAGCTGCACTTTCAAGGTTAGATAACTTTTACCAAACCCCCGAAGCCCCACTAGATAACGCGAAAGAGTTAAATATTGGTGACTTATGGTATGATACCGATGATGACAAACTATTTGTCTATTCAGGAGACGTACCTGCCTCGGAAGCTTACTGCAGGAGTTTAATTACAGGAGCTAAAGTAACAACACATATAACGGAAACCGCATGTACGGGAGCTGGACATTATTGGACAATAGCAGACTGGAGACCAGTCGCTTTAGCCGGTTATGTCGAAGAAGGCATCTCTACTACTTCCACTTTTACCTATGCTAGTACAGACAATGAAATCTTAAACGGTGGAGTCTGGTAGTAGGTTATCAACTTTTAAAAAGGAAATAAAATGGCTTATAATAAAATTTTACTAAAACGTCGTGACGGCACGGATACTACCCCTACCCTGGAATTTGGTGAGTTAGGTTGGAATCAGCTCGTACAAAAATTATACATTGGTACCAACGCTATAGGCGGGGGTGTACTAGAGATTGCAGGCGAGGGCTCCTTCCTATCTCTATCTACTGTAGCAGGTAGTCAAACAGTATCTCAAGATATAATTCTTGGAGGCACTAGTGCTTCAAAATCGCAATCATTATTCTTTGAAGATAATAGTGCGGACAAAACAAAGATGTACCAAGATGGTGGCAATTTAGTTATTGCTACATTAGATGGCGGTACATGGACAGACCAACTTAAAGTACAAGACAGTACAGACTTAGTTTGGGCAAATAACGGATTTATAACAGGCTCTATTAAATTAGAAACTGATGGGTCCGGGGGTAAATTAACCCCTACAGGCACTAATGGCGGAGTTACGCTTATTACTACAGGTACAGGTAAAGTAATAATTGATGCTGATACTACCGGAGCAGGTGTAGAAATTAGTGCTGGCTCTCAAGGGGTAGATATTAATTCAGCGGGTACTGTATCTATTGATGCTACAGGATCAGCTAAAGCTGTTACTATTACATCAAATAATGATAAGGTAACCATTACTGGTAAAGGATCAAGTGCAGGAGCTGTTAAATTACATGCAGACTCTTCTCATTCAGATACTACAGTAGAAATTAATTCAGCTGGTACAGGTACTTCAGCAATAAACATTGATTCAACTGGTGGAGTAGATGTAGATGCAGCAGCATTAATCGATATTACTTCTTCAGCTGGAGACGTTGCACTAACGGCAACTACTAAGAGTGTATCTATTTCTGGGGGTGAAAATGCAGCTGATGCAGTACGAATTCAAGCGTCTAACGCGGCTGGTGGAATCGATATTGATGCTGGATCAAAGGGTATACTTGTAGATACTACAGGAACTATCAGTTTAGATGCAGCAGCAGCTTCTAACTTTAATACTAGTGTTGGAGCTATTACCGTAGATGGTAAGACTGGCGTAAATATTAAACAAGACGGAACTTCCGCAATTATAGTAGCTTCAGATGCAGATGTTAGTTTCCCACATACAGGTGGCGCTACAGGCGATGCAGACTTCACAGTTGCTGGTTACGCTAAGTTTACTGATGCAGTAGAAGTAGATAACATTAAGATTGATGGTAATACTATTACCTCTCTTGATGCTAATGGAAACATTAATCTTACTCCGGCAGGTACTGGCGAAGTTAACATTACTAAAGTAGATATTGACTCTGGTACTATTGATGGCGTTGTTTTAACAGGCGGAACAATCAATTCTTTAGTTACTTCTACTGGTGGATTAAATGTAACGTTAACAGGTACTGTTGCAGTAACTACAGGTAGTACTGCAGTAAGTGGTACAGGAACTTTATTTAATACTGAGTTAGTAGCAGGGGATGCTATTAAAATTGATGGTGTTCCATATGAAGTAGATTCTGTAACTAACAATAGTTCTTTAGTATTAAGCTCTAATGCTACTACTACGGCTACTGGTGAAGCGGTCTATGGGGACTCTAACCTATTTAAAGTACAAACGGGCTACGGAACTAGTAAGTTTGAAATCGATAAATCAGGTAATGTTGATATTAAGACAGGCGCTTTAACTGTTGCAGGAAATTTAACTGTTAATGGTACTACAACCACTATTAACACAGAAACTATTCAAGTAGATGATAATATTCTAATCTTGGGTGATGTAAGCTCCGCTCCAAGCTCAGCTACAGTATCAGATTTCGGAGTATCATGGGCTAGAGCAGTTGCTAGTGGTGGTTCTTTTGTACGCAAGTACGGTGGTATGGTATGGGATGAATCTACAGACCAGATAATCATTTCTGACGACTTAGGTAGCACTAACCCAGGGTCCGCAACAACAATCAATAGTTACGCAGACTTTAGAGCTAACCATGTTAGAATTGGTAGTGATACTATTAACAGAGATGTTCAATGGCAGAAAGTTTATGATAAGATCTGGGCAAGCGCAGTAGGAGATACAGGCGGTACTCCAGATTCATTAGTAGCAGCAGACCTAGATAAGCTATTAATGGTTAAAGCTGCCGGTAGCGGTGGATACGAGTTCCAAGTTACGGACACTCTTGACGGCGGTACTTGGTAAGCTAATATGCCTAACCAAAAGATTCTATTAAAAAGGTCTGCAACCCCCGGTAAATTACCGGGAGTAGGTGACCTTAATTTAGGTGAAGTAGCCTTAAATACTAACGATGGTAGACTATTCGTAAAGAAAGAAGTCTCTGGAGTTGCTAGTATAGTAGAATTAGGCGTGGGGCCTACCTTCCAGTTAGTAGCTGGGGGTAGCCCTTCTCACGCTCACTCTGTATCAATTACAGGACAACAAGCTCTAGATTTAATTGCAGGAGTTGTAACATCTGTTACATCTAAGTCTAGTTCTACTTCTGCTCACACACATGACGTGACTATTAAGTATAGCGCCGCAGATAAAGGTTTTGTTTTATTCAATGCCTCCGGTATCGCCACTAATCACGCTACAGCCCACACCTTAGCCGCAAATGGCGGAGGTGCTGGAAGTATGTCGGAACTCAGTGATGTAGACCTCACAAGTGTTGCGAATAATAACATACTAAGATATAACTCTACTACCACTAATTGGGAAGCTAGAGCTATTCATACGGATGCTAATACAGCTCCGTCCTCTCCTTTGATAGGAGACTCATGGTATAGTATTACAGCTAATACTTTGTACAAGAGAGTAAATAATGGAACCTCAGATATTTGGTTAGACACCACAACTGCAGGTACAGGGAGTCTACCAAGTCAAGGGGGGCACTCTGGAAAAGTTTTAACAACTAATGGGTCCACCGCATCTTGGGGGGTTTCTTTTTTCACAATGGATGGGGGAAGTAGCACTTCCTCTGATAGCGGATTCGCTGACCTTATATTCGACTTAAGTTAGGAGATAAATTAAATGGCAGTAAAAATTCAATTTAGAAGAGACACCGGTACTAACTGGACCTCTAATAACCCAATTCTACTAGAAGGAGAGTTAGGACTAAATACAACTACTGATAAATTCAAAGTAGGAGATGGCACAACTGCATGGAATTCTTTAGCCTACGTTTACGGGGATTGGAATACTTTACTTAATAAGCCGGCAACATTCACTCCTACAACAGAAAACGTACAAGATATAGTAGGTGGCATGGTTTCTAGTAATACTGAAAGTGGTATTACTGTTACTTACGAAGATTCAGATGGTACATTAGATTTTAATGTTAATGACCCTACTATATCCCTTACAGGGGACGTAACAGGTTCAGCTACTATGACTGACTTGGGTAATGTAAGTATTACTACAACAGTAGCAGCAAATTCAGTTGCTCTAGGTACAGATACTACAGGTAACTACATGACAGATGTCACAGCAGGTACAGGGGTATCTGTTAGTCATACTGCTTCAGAAGGTTCTACTGCTACAATATCTATTGGGCAGGCTGTAGGCACTACAGACGACCCCACATTTAATAATTTAACAGTAGGTGGAAACTTAACTGTAAGTGGTACTACTACAACAATCAATACTGAAACTATTAATTTAGCAGATAATATTGTACTAATTAACAGTAATGAGACAGGTACTCCATCACAAGATGGTGGTATAGAAATTGAACGAGGTACTTCTACTAATAAAACATTATTGTGGGATGAAAGTGCAGATAAATGGACTGTGGGAAGTGAGACTTTCGTAGCTAGTACAGTTGAAGCTGCTATAACGGGTAATGTAACTGGTAATGTAACCGGTGACTTAACTGGTGATGTAACCGGTGACTTAACTGGTAATGTAACTGGTAATGTAACTGGTACTATAACAGGAGCAGCAAGTTTAAACGTTCTTAAAGCCGGGGACACCATGACAGGTCTTCTGACTTTAAGTGGCGCACCTACGGGGGCAAATCATGCGGCTACTAAATCTTATGTAGACTCGGTTACTACAGCACAAGATCTAGACTTCCAAGGAGACACTGGAGGAGCTTTAGCTATTGATTTAGATTCAGAGTCACTAACTATTGCAGGCGGCACCGGTTTAGATTCTATAGGCTCAGGCAACACAGTTACTATTAATATAGACTCCACAGTGGCCACTTTAGTAGGAAGTCAAGTATTATCTAATAAAACTTTAGCGAGCCCTGTATTAGAGGGAGCTATATCTGGTACATCTATAAAAGATGAAGATGACTTAATATCAGACTCTGCTAGTCATTTAGCTACCCAACAATCTATTAAAGCGTATGTAGATGCACAACATGCAGCTATGAACGAACTTTCAGAACTAACGGATACTGTTATTTCTACCCCAGCTGCAGGACAAGTTCTTGTGTATGATGGTACAAATAGTTGGGATAATCAAACTACTACTATAGCTTTAACTGGAGATGTGTCTGGTTCAGCTAATATGGATGCTAGTGGAGATGTTTCTATTACTGCTACTATTGCAGATGATAGTCATAACCATGTTATAGCAAATGTAGATGGATTACAAACAGCTCTAGATGCCAAAGCAGACGATAGTACTACTATTACTGCAGGCACTGGCCTAACTGGCGGAGGAACTTTAGCTGCAGATAGAACATTTAATGTAGACACAGAATGGGTACAAGATAGAGTAGGAGATATGTTCTCTAGTAATACTGAATCAGGTATTACAGTTACTTATCAAGACTCCGATGGTACTATAGATTTGGATGTTAATGACCCTACTATAACACTTGCAGGAGACGTAACCGGCTCGGCAACAATGACAAATTTAGGTAATGTTTCTATTACTGCTACTATTGCAGATGATAGTCATAACCATGTTATAGCAAATGTAGATGGATTACAAACAGCTTTAGATTTAAAAGCTCCTCTAGCAAGCCCTACTTTAACAGGTACTCCAGTAGCCCCTACCGCGGTATCTAATACTAACACTACTCAAATAGCTACAACAGCTTATGTACAAACAGAAATTACTGAGCTAATTGGAGGAGCCCCAGGAGCTTTAGATACTCTTAATGAGTTAGCTCAATCAATTAATGATGACTCGTCGTACGCAGCCACAGTAACAACCGCTTTAGGTACTAAAGTAGCCACTACTTCGGCGCAAGCATTATCAGCTTCTGCTAATGCTATGACAATTAGTGGGCATACTATTACTCTAAATCGAGCAGATGGTACTACTGATACAGTAACAGTTCCTGATAATAATACTACATATACTGTAGGGGATGGCGGATTAACTACTAATGACTTCACTAACGCAGACCATACTAAATTAGATGGTATTGAAGCCTCTGCAGATGTAACAGATGCTACTAATGTAGCAGCTGCTGGTGCAGTGATGGAAGCAGATACTACAACTGCTGCTATGTCTTTCGTTGTAGATGAAGATAATATGACTTCAGACTTAGCAACTAAGGTACCTACACAACAGTCTGTTAAGGCTTACGTAGATTCTCAAGTAGCTAGTAAAGATGCTCTAAGTGAATTATCAGGTACTTTAGATGATATTGCAAATGGTTCAACCTATGTTAAATCTACTAATGATTATACTGGTGCTGAAAAGACTAAATTAAGTGGGATTGAAACTTCTGCAACCGCAGATCAAACAAATGCAGAGATTAAAACTGCATATGAAGCTAACGCAGATACTAATGAATTTAGTGATGCGGAGCAAACCAAATTAAGCGGAATTGAAACTTCTGCAACCGCAGATCAAACAAATGCAGAGATTAAAACTGCATATGAAGCTAACGCAGATACTAATGAATTTAGTGATGCGGAGCAAACCAAATTAAGTGGGATTGAAACTTCTGCAACCGCAGATCAAACAAATGCAGAGATTAAAACTGCATATGAAGCTAACGCAGATACTAATGAATTTAGTGATGCGGAGCAAACCAAATTAAGTGGCATAGCTGCTTCCGCAGAAGTTAATGTTCAGCCAGACTGGAATCAAGCTACTACAAGTGTAGATGATTATATTAAGAACAAGCCTAATGTACAGTACACCTCTGCAATTGCAGAAGGTAACTCAGGGCTTGTACCTTCAGTAGGTACATCAGGCCAGTTTTTACAATACAATGGTTCTTGGGCAACTCCTACAGACACAGATACAGATACAACCTATACAGGTGGTACGGGTATTAATATTGATGGCGCTAATGTAATAACTACTACAGCTATTGCATTAACTACAGTTCAAACCGCAGCAAGTGAATTAGCTCAGCTAGCATTAACTACAGAAGAAGGTGATGTTGTAGTTCGTTCAGATGAGAACAAAACTTATGTAAGAAATTCAGGTACTGCAGGTACAATGGCAGACTTTACGTTATTAGCTACTCCTACAGATACTGTACTATCAGTAAATGGAGATACAGGGGCAGTCACGGTTACTCATGATGGTCTTAGTGATTTTGTAGCTAATGAGCATATTGATTGGACATCTGATCAAGGTGCTACTAATCTTCATGTTAATAACTATACTAATACTACATATACTGTAGGGGATAATGGTTTAACTGAAAAGAACTTTACAGCTACACTAAAGACTAAATTAGATGGAATTGAAACTTCTGCAACCGCAGATCAAACTGCTGCAGAGATTAAAACTGCATATGAAGCTAACGCAGATACTAATGAATTTAGTGATGCAGAGCAAACTAAATTAAGTGGAATTGAAACTTCTGCAACCGCAGATCAAACTGCTGCAGAGATTAAAACTGCATATGAAGCTAACGCAGATACTAATGAATTTAGTGATGCCGAACAAACTAAATTAAGTGGCATTGATACTTCAGCAGATGTAACAGATGCAACAACGGTAGCAGCTGCTGGTGCAGTGATGGAAGCAGATACTACAACTGCTGCTATGTCTTTCGTTGTAGATGAAGATAATTTATCTTCAGACTCTAGCACTAAGGTACCTACACAACAGTCTGTTAAGGCTTACGTAGACGCGCACACCCACTCAGGGTATGCCACAATGGATGATGTAATTGCTATGGCGATTGCTCTTGGATAATATAGGAAAATAAAATGGCAAATACATTTAAAAGATTTACATATAACAATGTACCAACTACACTGACTCCAGTTTACACGGTACCAGCAGCCACAAAAGCTGTAGTTATTGGAGGGGTAGTATCTAATACTGCTTCTGGAGTAACGGTAGACACTACGGTAGTGGTATACGACGGAACTGCTGAAATCAGCTTAACAGGTACAGATACTCCGATCCCTTCAGGAACTGCTTTAAGTTTCGTAGATGGGAAGATAGTATTACACGCAGGAGATGCTATAAGAATAAAAAGCTCTGCAGCTAATTCCTTAGATACATTAGTTTCAGTGATGGAGATAACCTAATGAGTGGGTACATTGGAAGAGGTACTCCGGTAGCTGTAGAAGATGGCTCAGTAGAAGCAGCAGATATTGTATCTAATGCTATAACAAACGCTAAAATGGCAGATGATGCCATCGGTATTAATGAACTAAGTGCAACAGGTACTGCTAGCTCATCTACCTATTTGAGAGGAGATAATAGTTGGGCAACCCTAACTGGAGCCTCCCTAGATGTGGGAGATACTTTCAACAACCCTAATGACATTAGTGCTGATGTGACAACCACACTGGTTACTACTAAGAACCATATGTTGATAGGTG
>Ga0209047_1001642_pt1 | contig 16063 bp, 14 predicted proteins | sample SaaInlV_165m_DNA_3_FD_184681 | JGI IMG/M metagenome (GOLD analysis project Ga0209047, IMG submission 184681) | Marine microbial communities from expanding oxygen minimum zones in the Saanich Inlet - Saanich Inlet SI037_S3LV_120m_DNA (SPAdes)... | ecosystem: Environmental > Aquatic > Marine >...
CTCCGTCGTACTGGTAGATCCGCACGTGGCCGGACCAGCTGCCATTGCCATCATTCAAAAATGCCCCGATGGCGACGCGGGTGCCGTCGGCACTGAGCGAGACGGAACGTCCCGATTGGTCAAACGCCGCTTCTCCGTCGATATCCAGACCGAGTTGGAGCCAGCCAACTCCGTCGTACTGGTAGATCCGCACGTGGCCTGACTCGGGGCCATTGCCATCATTCAAAAATGCCCCGATGGCGACGCGGGTGCCGTCGGCACTGAGCGAGACGGACACTCCGTCTCCCGAGTGGTCACCCGCCTCTTCTCCGTCGATATCTTGACCCAGTTGGCTCCAGCCAACTCCGTCGTACTGGTAGATCCGCACGTGGCCGGAATTGTTGCCATTGCCAGCATTCCATGGTGCCCCGATGGCGACGCGGGTGCCGTCGGCACTGAGCGAGACGGAACGTCCCGATTGGTCATCCGCCGCTTCTCCGTCGATATCCAGACCGAGTTGAGCCATCGCGCTGGCGATATCCCCCGGCATAGTCGAAATCACCGGTAACTCATCGTCGGTCACTATGACGTCGAAGGACGCGGTGGTGGTTAGACCTCTGGAATCCGTCGCAGTGTAAGTCACCGCGGTAGTTCCAAGATCGAAGGTGGAACCGCTCGCGATATCGGACACTGCGCTGATCTGACCGTCGCAGAAATCTTCCGCTACTGGCAACTCTGCCCAGTTCACCAGAGCAGTGCAACTACCGATCTCCGCGGGGATCTGCAGGTTATTCGGCAATCCTGTAATCGCTCCTGGAGGATCATTGTGGAACTCGTCACAGGGATCGATGAGCACGATCTCCACCACCACGCTGGCGATGAAGAACTGGAGATCCTCTGGATCCGCTGAAAGATCGAAACTGGTCGGAGTGATTCTCAGACCCAGCGACTCGAGAGATGCTGCCGTCCAGGCGTTGGTCACGAAACTGGAACCGGAGAGGCTCGAGCATTGCTGACCATCCTTCGTCGGGATCTGGCTGGAAAACAGCGGACTCCAACCAGTTCCAGCAGAACCATGCTCTACCAGAACATCGACGGGGATCAACTCGAGAGTGGATTGCGCGCGACAATAGACCTTGACGGAGATTTCTTTGATTTCTCGATCTCCAGGGAGAGTCCAGACATCTCCCACCGCGGTATGAAACATCCCCACATCAATCCCCGCGGGGGGAAGACTGGCGGAAGTCGTGTATACCGAGTGAGTCTCGCCAGAGACACCCCCCGCAACTTCACAATCACAGGGAGCCGTCTGATTGATCGTTTGGCCAAAGGAACCCGGGTCGCCCACATCCGATAGATTGTTCCAATCACTCGAGGATGAGGCCTCGGTGGCGAACAACCGGACAGGATAGGTGACTTCGGTTTGCGCCAACAGTACCGGGCTACTACTGGTGACCACCAGTAGTAAAACAACAACAGTTGCGAGAAGTCGCGAATTGAAAGCTTGCATTTCAGCTCCTACTTGGTTCCTCGGAATAAAATCCAGTTTCATTTTTCAATGGTTCGACAACTTTGGTCGATACCGCATGGCAAAGGTCGCCCAGCCACAATGTCAATTTCACCACAATGTCAATTTCAGCACATTGTCAATTCCAGCAGGAGTTCTGCCTGCTTGATTTCATCTTGATTTCCACACGAGGGATTCACCGCTCAGTGATCATGAGTAGTGTCAGAACTACTCCGTGCATCACTTCGTCGAGATGAATTCCCCGAGCATCTAACAATCATGCATTCCGAAGCACAAAGTCCACCAGGCGTTTGAGTTACTTCGACCAGGAGTTGATCAAAGACCGACCAGTTTGTCGTGATGCCCAGAAGAACTCCGGGGGATATGCCCCTGCTAAGTTGAAATGTTGCACCCTTCAACAGAACCACTTCGCCATGAATTATGCAAGAGTGCTGGCTGCCACCAGAAACTGTGCGACTTCATCGTATAAAGTCAGGTCCGACCATCGGCAGTATTTCCCCGATCTCATTACTTAGATGACCACAATGATTCAGTCCAGACCTTGTGGTGCAAAGACCAGAACGGTACTTACCTGACTCTGAAAACCCTCTCATCCCCAGGGGGGAGCCATCATGGTCAAGAGATGATCCATCGACATCCTCGTGAGTGCTTGCGGATCCTCTCGGTGAAGGCTGCGTCAGACGGGATCCGGTGCGCACGGTGAGCCCCTTGAAATCGAGGAGCGACTGCCCCATATTGAGTCGATCCCCTCTTCCCCCGAGGAGTTCAACAGTGGAATCCAACTCGACACGACCGAGACCGGTTCGCCGCAAGATCCTCGTGGGGGTCGCCATCATCGCGGTGCTGGCACTGGTCCGCATCCCGCTGGGAATTGGCGCCGCGATGCTGCACTTCAGCAATACCCCCGACTTCGCGACCTACCTGAACCAGTATCCCGTTTCAGAGCCACTGCCAGAGGAGTGGTGGCCCGTCGCTCGACTGCTGGCCGGGGAAGAGGGATGGACCATCGGTGAAGTCGACCCTTTCAGCCTCACCGAGGATGATCCCAACTTCCTGATAGATATCTGTGCCCAGCAGATCCAGCTATTCCATGGGGATCAATTACTGCTCGATCTCGAACAGGAAATTGCCTTCGCCTTCGACCGAGAGAGCGGGGAGCGCCTCGGCTTCGGCGCACGAACGGTGCGCTGCCAGAGTGCCCCGGAGATGCGCGCAGCCGTGCGGATCTGGGTGTAGACCCCGCAAGAACTGCTGCTACCTGTTTCTGGATCGATCTTCTTCGATGCCATGGTGGTGGCCGGGAGCGGTGACGACCGCCTCGAGATCGTCGAGTATGCCGGGAGAGAGGGGCCGCCAGCGATTCCTCGACAGGATCTGTTACCTGCACCGTGGCGGCTCGTCGCCGGCTTGCTTCACCCCGCCGACCCCATCTCCAGCGACGGACTCGCCCATCGCTTCCACAGAAGAATTAGCACCAACTCGTGGGGGAAGAGCGGGGGGAGGGGCAGATCGACGGAAGAGTCGTGAGTTCCATCATCTGTGACTCGCCGATTCCATCTCATCGAGCCGTTTACGGATCTCGGCAATCTGCTGGGGGGTCGACTGCTGCAGCGAAAGCGCCTGCAGAACCAGTTCTCCTGGTGAGTTACGGAACACCTGACGAATGAGAGACTTCAGCATCCCCTGCTGGGTCTCTTCACGAGGCTTCGCCACTCGATAGACCTGCGGTCGCACCGAGGTATCACGCACCAACAGTTCCTTGGAAATCATGATCTGCATAAACTTGAGAACGGTGGTATAGCCGATCTTCCGCTGGCTGCTCAGGTGGTCAAAGACCTGCCGCACTGTCGCCGATTCCAGCTGCCAGATGGCGTCGAGGATGCTGCACTCCGCGGCGGTCGGTGATTTGGCGACTTTGGTGTGCATCGACGCGCTCCCCTGGTACTGCTGGAACTACTCGAAGCCGGACACTGCCGTCCATTCGCGGAGACCGCCGTCGGCTGGCGGGGCGCGCTGCTTCGATGGCACGAGACGGCATGGTACGAAGGACTTCGTGTCATGCAAGAGGACATTACGAAAAGATTCGTACAGTGGCGAAGAGCCCTCCCCGTCAGCGCAGTGGTCGCCACAGTCGCTTCAGGAGCAGGGCAGCGAATCGGGAGTCGGATCGGGACCAGCGCTGCCGACCGGTGGCGGCACTGGCGGCGATCCGGTCACGAACAGGGAGTTGAGGAAGTAGATTTCGTCGGTCAGATTGACGTTCCCCGTGTCATCGGTATCGCACGCCTTCATGCACTGCGGCGGGATGCCGCCTGCAAACAGGTAGGTGAGTCCGAAGATGACATCTGCCAGGTTGACCGAATCATCGCCGTTGCAGTCGCCTCGCAGGAAGATCGGTTGCTCGAGGAAGGTCAAGGTCGCCCCATCTCGAGCAGGTCCCATGATCGCCCCATCGATGATGATCTGATTGACCACCTGGGATGGACCCAATCCGTCGATGAAAGAGAGCTGCCGCTCCTCGCCATCGACGAATCCCGAGGCAGCCACCGAGAACTCGATCCACAAGATGGTCTGGTCTGTACCCGCCGGAAGTTCCTGCCCTGCATAGGGCGGACCCGCATCGAATACGACTTGAGCCGTGATGTATCCGTCGATCGCTGCATCATCCATCTCGACCAGAACCTGCTCGGCTCCGATCACTCCAGCGTCAGTTCCGTCCAAGGTGACCTCGGCGACATCGAGCAGATCTGCGGGGAATTCGAGGGAAAGATTGTAGGCTTCCACCGGCGCACTGAAGGAGCTGAATACAGGAACCGGTAGCGACGACTGGCCGGCGATGGCGACCTGGTCTTCGACGGAGATGGCGAGATCAAAGACGGTGACCGAGCAATTCTCGGCAACGGAAGCATCTCCAGCGAGAACGCCTCTCACCCCGTACTGGTAGTCCCCTGGCGCGGTCACCGCATCACTGAAGGTGGTCGCGTCTCCCGCCAAAGTGGTCAGAGGAAAGCCATCCTTTTCGACGATCAACTCGTCATAGTCGAGCGGATTCTGCCACTCGATGTCGATCCCGGCGGAGGACTGGGCACAGACCAGGTTGATCGGTGCATCGACCTGGGAACCCACTGGAGCCAGCACTGGCACATTGACGGTGGAGGGCGTTCCTGGCTTGAAAAGGGTCACCGTGGCCATCGCATCGCTGGGCGGCTGATCGGTGATGATCCGGTAGTTGTACATGAACCCCCAACGCAACGCATTGGCCTCGGGATCCTGAAAGAACGGTGTGGTCGCCCAGGTCACCCCCGCCGGAGTGACCGCCGAGTTCCACAGTGCTGTCGAAAATGGTTCCCCACTGTGATGCGAGATTCCGCGGTGACCGACGGCGCTGAGATTGGCCTGAGCGGAAACGGGAACGGTGAAGGCACCGGCACAGCGATCCGAATTCATGTTGTAGAGAGCGTAGTCATAGCGCCATTGCCCACCGCCCAGATCGGTGACCTTGTATCCCAGCAGCAGCAAACCCTCTCCCGGAATCCTGACCTCTTCGATCACAACTTGCGGATCATAATCCTGCCACGCTTGAATTCCTGGCTGACCCGCCTGGGTCGGCGAACCTGGAACGAAATTGAGCGGGAAGGAAGCGGGATTATCACTGACGGTGACCTGGCGGTAGGCGACATTGTTATCGCCGTTGCCCCCCTGAGCATCATCGGGAGAGATGTAATGGCCGGAGACGAAGTAGAGGGTATTCGGATTGAGGTCCGGATCGATCAGCGCTTGCGCCACCTGAAGGCGGCGGTCGACCACGGTGACAAAAGGCGGCATCGGAGGATCGACCGGATAAGGGAACTCTCCGGTGTGAGCATTGACCTGAGATCGGGGGCCCAGGTTCGATTGCTGGCCATTGAGAGCGGCAGTATAGGGATCAGAGCAACCGATCCCCAGGGTATCGCAATCGGTCGGCTGGCAACTTCCACAAGCGTTGAGGCTCAACGCACAGAAACTGTGTTTGAGCCATGACACTCCGATCTGCTCCAGCACCCCATCGTAATAGCGATACATCTCCTGTCCGATCACCGGATGGAAACTATCGTTGGCGTGCCACAGCAGTTCCACCGATCCAATGTTGCAGGAGGTGGTTCCGACCGAATAGGCGTAGATGCCATTGTCCTCGCCGAAACTGCCCAGTTCTTGTAGATCGAACAGGAACACATCGGGAGCCTGGGCTAGTAGTGAACCAGAGGCCAGTACCGACCAGAGGATGCAGAGGCGCAAAATCCACGGCGCGCCAACCAAGCCACTTGGAATTCTGAACATGACAGACTCCTCTCCACCTCACCCATCCGGATGGAGCCCGCATAGATCACAGCATCGATCCGCTCGAGCAGATCCTTTGCAGTTCGCTAGTTGGACTTCAGCATCTGGGGAGGCGGGCTGATATAATCGACAAATCGGTCCAGTTGCGAGGACTTCGCCGCTTCCAGCACCTTCTGACGAATCGTCTCACGCATCGCTGCGGCTGATTTCAAGGGTTCCTGAATCCGGGCGGAGAGACTCTCTCCCACCTGGGATAACTTCTGTGGAATGTCGTTGATCATCGAAAATCTCCTGTCCCCGAGCCAAGCTCTTTGGAGCGGCTCATGCCGCCGATGCTAGGGTGACCCCGGCAGGGAGGCAAGCCCAAGAATCACCGGATCACTGCCAGGAAAGTCCTGATTTCGGCTGCAGAGGTCCCAGATGCCCCGAAGAAGCGGAAAGAAGTCTTTTCGCCATTTCCCGGTCACCGCACCAGATATACGCCACTGAATGTCGTATATCACCACCAAATAACGAGATAGCGTCGATGGCTGCTCTTTCATCGGCGTCGGTCAAATCCATCACCATTCGCACTGCCCGACGCTTCAACTTCTGATTGGTCGCAGACATCGCCACCATCCGGCCACGGTAGATCCAGCCATTGTGGAGGGCGCAGATGGTCGAGGCCCTCTGCAACAATCGGTGGGTGGCGGTGGCAGCCTTCAGGCGAGTCGAACCGGCGACCGGCTCGGCACCGGTTTCGAGCAGGATACAGAGGGTGTCCTGCGCCGATCGGCTGGCCGCTGCCGTCCGATCACAGGTCACGAAAACCGTCTGGGCGCCGGCTCGCTGCGATTCTTCCAGCCCGGCGAGAACCCACGCCGCAGTTCCTGAGGCGCTGATCCCCACCACCAGATCATCGCTCCCGACCGCCACCTCGAGCAGTTTTCGGCGAGCATCCTCCGCATCATCTTCGGCTCCCTCGATGGGAGTGGTCAGAGCCGCATCTCCTCCGGCGAGGAGCGCCTGGCGGCGATGAGCGGGTACCGAAAAGGTCGGCCCCCATTCGGCCATGTCGAGAGCGAGAAGTCGACCACTGGTTCCCGCACCAAGGCCGATGACCCGCCCCTTCTCCGATGCCAGTGTCACCGCCATCATCGATGCCAGCTGGAGGACACCATCCCGAGCAGCGGTGAGCGCCGCCTGTACCACCGATTCTTGCTGTTCGAAGTGGTTCCACAACTGCTGTGGATCGGACACGGCTGCCGCTGCGGAGTCGATCGCTTCCGTTTCAGGATCGAGCATCGGGTCGAGCATCGGGTCGAGCATCGGGTCGAGCATCGGGTCGAGCATCAAATCCCTCCACCGGGCCCCTGGATGCGTTTCCAGATCCTACCGATCTCCGCGCGAGTTTGTTTCTCCCACGCTTCATGAGGAAACTTCTTGAGCACCATTTCGAGAGCCGATGCCGCCTCACCAAGACGATTTTTTCGCTCCAGTTCCTTGGCGTGGTCCATCGCCTTCTGCCAGCGCTTCTCGACCATCTTGAGCAGTTCCACCCGTCGCTGCTCTGGTGGAGCCTCCGGAGGGAGTTCCAGACCCGTCACCTCGGTCAACAGTCGACAACAACTGGCAGTATCTTCCTTGCCCAGCACCAGAGTCGCACGATCGAGCAACTTCGTGGCGGCGGCCGATTTGCGAGCCAGCATGCGGGTCTCCTGGCTCGCCTGGCGCAGCACCTTCTTCAGGGTGGAGGAAGAGATGTTCTTCCCCTGGAGACGAGCGCGCTGGCGACCGAACAGGTCGAGCACCGCCACCACCGTCTCTGGAACTGGCGGACCGAGAGCGGATTCGATCACCTTTCGTGCCCGCTTTCTCGACCAGTGATCTTCCCCGTCCTTTGCTGAAACCGAATCCGCTGCGACTGGCCATTGCATATCGCCGGAAGAATCGACGACCCATACGATCCGAATCAACACCACATCCTTGAGTAGCCTTGCGGTCGAGGAGTTGCCCAGCTGTTGTTCCAGGTGTCGAGCCGGCCCCGCATCAGTAGGAGATTCAAGCAGCACCAATTGCGGCTGACGCAGTTGCAAGGCTCGAGGTAATCCCTGCTCTGGCGACAACCAGGGCAAAGCATCGGGAGTATCACTGGCACCGAGCAGAGCGGCGCAAAGACACACCAGCACCAAGGCGCGACCCCATCGATCGAGCCCCTGCTGGAGCGGGTGGTCACTACCGACTCCCACCACCTGAGATTCCACGGTTTCATGCATTGGTCGAGCCTCCATCCTGCGGACCTGTCCTGGTCCCCCTGAAGGTAGCAGGCCCATCCCTGTACCGCTTCCCCTTGCTCACCGATCCGCCTGCGATCATGATGAGTGCCTGAACTGCAATCGGATACACAGAAAACCCCCCTTGGACACCGAGGGAGACAGAGGAGAAGTCGCAGGTGACGAAATTGATCGATGTGCCCTCCACCTCTGGACCGGATCAGGAATCTTCCGCAGGAAGACACCCATTCCTCGACAAAGAGGGACAGAAGATCCAGGGGTTGTTCGATGAGATCGCCCCTCGCTACGATCGACTCAATCGCCTTTTTTCCTTCTCGATCGATCTGTGGTGGCGTCGCCGTGCAGTCCGCAGCCTTCGTACACGTCCAGGAGACAGGGTTCTCGATGCCTGTTGTGGCACGGGAGATCTCGCGATGGCACTGCTCGAACAGGTTCCCGAGGCCGAGGTAATCGGAAGCGATTTCTCACTCCCGATGCTTCAGGCAGGAAACAGTAAGTATCTCACGGCTCGCAGTCCGGCGCTGGTAAGAGCCGATACGATGCACCTGCCCTTCGATGACTGCACCTTTGATGGGGCGATGGTAGCTTTCGGAATGCGCAATGTCGTGGACCTGGATCAAGGCCTGCAAGAACTGCGTCGCGTCCTCAAACCTGGCGGACGATTGATGATTCTCGAGTTCACCGAGATGCAAAATCGTTGGATCCGGCCATTCTCGACCTTTTACCAGAGCCAACTGCTCCCACGCCTGGGCAATCGACTGTCTGGCTCGCGGGTCAAGGCCTACAGTTATCTCGACGAGTCGGTGCGTGACTGGCCCGATGCCGAGCGTCTGGCGGAGAAGATTCGAAGCGCCCCCCTTCATGCAGTCCGCCATCACACTCTATTCCCGGGCAATGTTGCAGTACACGAAGCGGTGCGCGGGTAAGGAGATCGGTTTGACTCGATACCACCAGCTTCTGATCGCCCCTGGAACCAAGTTCTTTCCATCAAAGATCGCAAAAGATAGCGCTCCCATCCTCGAGAGCACCGTGATCGATGAAACCCGGCGGCTCAGGATTTGTGGCGGCTGGTGGCTTCGAGATGGGACTGAACAACAGGCCAAGTCGCTGCAGTCACTCGCTCTCGAGCACGGAATCCCCCTGCGTCACATCGATGCTCCACAGCCATCGGAGAAGGTCGAAGTGATTCGTACCATCCGAGCGTCCTTCCGTGACGATCGGCTTGAACTGGTCACACCTCAGCAATCGAGACAGATCCCCACCTCTTCACTGCGTGCCCTCGACCTTTCGCTGAAGGCAGATGAGATCGATGAAGAGAAGGACCTCGACACGACTCAGAGAAAAGCAAGAAGCATGAGGGGCCTGGCGGAGGTGATGATGGTCGGATCCCCTGCCGGTGACCTGCTCCAGTTGATTTCCGAAAGCCGACTTGGAAATCCCAGACCTCGATTGATCCTGCTCGGCCCCGACTCACAGGCGTGGTCGATCGATCGCACCACCGTGTTCCCTGATCTGGCGGCCCAGGGGGCCGCGCAATCTCTCGCCAATCTGCTTCGATTCAGCGGAATCCTCATCGGCTCGGTCTCCGCATCCTGCACCACACCAGAAACGCATGACCTGTGGCAGGGAGGCGACCTGATGCCCGTTCGACGAGATTCCACAGTGGAACAGCAATCCCGAACTGAAGCGCTTCATGCATGGATCCACGACGGGGGGTCGCTGGGAGAGTAGGTATCCAACCGTTAAGATCGAGCAATTATTGAACCCGTCGATGAAGATGGATTCGATGAAAACAGATTCGACGATGAAAAATTCGACGACGAATGAAGGGTAGCGATGACTGCAAGAGAAGCCGGTACGAAAGAGATCGTCGTCGGAGTCAGCGGCGCCAGTGGAGCGATCATCTCCGCACGCCTGGTCCACTTCCTGCTGGACGAGGGACACCGGGTCCATCTGGTCGCTTCCAGGACGGGAAAGCTGGTGGCCCACGATGAACTCTCTGTTCCCGAGGGCACCCGTGGAGTATTTCCGGAGATGGAGCACGAGAACCTGACCGAATGGGGTGAACGCAACTTCTTCGCACCCTTCGCCAGTGGGACCGCACCCATCGATGGAATGGTCATCGCCCCCTGCTCGATGTCGACCGTGGCCTCGCTGGCCCATGGGATCTCCGACAACCTGATCAAACGAGCCGGAGAGGTGATGATGAAGGAGCGCCGCCCCCTGATCATCGTTCCTCGAGAATCTCCTCTCGACAGGATCCACCTGAAAAACTTGCTGACTCTTTCCGAAAGCGGCGCGCTGATCGTCCCGCCGATGCTGACCTTTTATCAGCACCCGGGAGACTCGGTTCTCGAACAGGTCGACTTCGTCGTGAGTCGGGTGCTCGATCACCTGGGAATCGAAAACGATCTATTTCGACGCTGGGGTAGCGAGAGGTGACCCGCCCCAGTTCGCCCCCCGCAAACTGGCTGGGTGGCATCCGTGAATTCCTCGAGATGATCAAGGTCTCTCACACATTGTTTGCGATGCCTTTCGCCATCGGTGCGCTGTTCCTGGCCAATCGAGATCTCGCCATCGGCGCGATGGACCTCATGACTCTCTTGATCCAGGTGGTCGTGGCGGTGGCACTCGCACGCACCTCTGCGATGTCGTTCAATCGCTGGGCCGATCGAAAAATCGACGCCTTGAATCCGCGAACCTCTGGACGATCGATCCCCGCCGGCCGCCTCGGAGCCAGCACAGTCCTCTGGTGGACCGTCTGTAGTGGCGCTGGATTCGTCGCCGTCACCGCCACCATCAATCCGCTGGCACTGAAACTCTCTCCGGTGGTGCTGCTGATCATCCTCGGCTACTCCTGGACCAAGCGTTTCACCAGTTTGTGCCACATGGTTCTTGGCCTCGGGCTGGCTCTGGCTCCCATCGGCGCATGGGTTGCCGTGCGAGGCACACTGCTGGAAGCGTCAGGTGGCATCGATCCGGTCCCCTGGATCCTCGGAGGATCCGTTCTGTTGTGGACCGCCGGCTTTGACATCCTCTATGCGTGTCAGGACCATCAGTTTGATCTCCAGCAGCGTCTTCATAGCATCCCCACACGGTTCGGAATCGCCACTGCCCTGCGGCTATCACGACTCCTACACATCCTGATGGTTGGATTGTTGGTCGCCTTGTCGAAGCAAGCCCAACTGGGAGTCCCCTTCGCCATCGCCATCGCCATCGTGAGTCTGTTGCTGGTGGCCCAGCACCGACGGGTCAAAGCCGATGACCTGACCCGGATACAGGGTTCCTTCTTCACCCTCAATGCCATCATCAGCAGCATCTTGATGATCGCCCTGATGGTCGAAGGTTGGTCCGGATGAACCTGCAAGATCGGGAGCGCGAGTTACTGATCAGCAGACCTTCCTGGCGGCAACCGGCATTGCCGGCCAGAAGAGGCGCTCTACTGCGGGCCACCCTTGTCACGGTACTGCTGTGGACTCTGTTCTACCCGGTGGTTCCTGCCGGTCCCGAGATGATGGGCAGTTGTCAGGTGCTGGTCGAGGCCAGCCCTTTCGATGGCGGCGCTTCTCCTGCCCTCTCGGCTTGTCGGACTCTGCACCGTACCGTACTCGGCTGGATTCCTCCGATGATGGCAGCGTCCTGCTTGTCGATCCTTTTGATGGGGCTGAGTTGTGGGGCCGCTCTGTGCTGGTTACGACAACAAGATGCCGCCCGGGGAGTGCTGATCCCGTTGACGCTGGCGCTCGGCCTCAGCCAGGGAATCACCGAGCTCACCCGCATCGGTGGAGCCACCCCGCTGGCCATCTGTTTGGGAATGATCCTGATCGCCACGACCGAGCAGATGCGAGCCGAAGCGGGACGTGGCCTGTGGCTGTGGGGAATCCTGCTGGGATTGTCGATCGCAGCCGGACCGAGCACGGCCCCCGCTCTGATCTATTCACTACTGAGCCTCCTCAGCGACCGGGGAATCCGTGCCAGCCACCTGCGATCCTTACCCGCCGCTTCGATCGGCATCCTGCTCGGAATCTCGTTGCTCTTCCTGCTCGCCAGCGCTTCTGCGGGCAACGGACTGACAGAAGTGTGGACCGAGTTCGTCTCGAGCTGGCGTCCAGTCCAGCACCCCGATTACTCTCACCTGGGAGCGGATCTGCGAAGCGTCCTCGAAGGAAACGGCTGGCTGCTGGCAATGCTGGCCATCCCGGGGCTGCTGATCTCATGCCAGCGGCGACCCGGAGATCTCGCGCTGATCCTGACACTGGCGAGTTCCGGTCCCTTGCTCGGCCCCTTGTTCGCTGACGGATCGTCGGGCCCGACCCCCTCGATCCCCGATTCGATCGCTGCGGCGCCATTCATCCGGATGACCCTGACCTTGCTGGCGGCATGGAGTTTGACGATGGCCTACCGACGCCTGGGAAAACATCGCCGCACGACTCACCTGCTACTGATGACCATCCTGTGGATTCTGGTGGGCGCTTCCCTCTCGATGCGAACGCCCGATCTACGCTCCGGAAAAACCCAGGTCGTGACCCAGTGGGCCCGCTCCGTCCTCGAAGGATTGCCCGAAGATTCGCTACTCCTCTGTGGCGGCTCTCCTCTCGGTTCGGTGCTCTCGGTGGTCCAGTCGCACGAGGGAATCCGCCCCGATGTCACGGTGCTCGACCGAAGTGGCGCCATCGATCCGATTCTCCTCGGTCTTCCGGTCGAGACCCCGGCGCCGAGGGTGTTACAGGTCGCCCGATCCCTCATCGCATCGGGAAGACCATTACTGGCCCTGCCGCTGGCACTTCATCAGGAATTGCTGAGGGGGCATGGACTGTCGCCATGGGGCCTGCTGCTGATCGCCCGCGATCGGACCGATCCCGCTCCCGATGACAGTGGCGCGTGGCAGCAGGTCAAAATCGCCGATCTGCCACTCGAATCCACCGGTGCCTGGCAGTGGATTCGCGGAGAAGGAGATCATCCCCATGCCAGCGGAAGGCTGGCGTCCGAGGTGGCTGCAGCGGCCTGGTTTGCCACTGCCCGGCGCAATGGGAATCTTCGTGACGGAGGTCGATGGGCTGGAATCCTCGGATTGCTGGGAGATCTGATCAAAGATCCTGGCGGCACCCGTCGCTGGGCATTGCAGCAACCGGTCGACCTGTTCGGCGAGAGTCCTCGAGACACCGCTGGACCGATTAACGATCCTCGAAGCGTTGGCTCGCCCGATCGAGAAAGCGACGCTCTTCAGGACTGAGAGAATCGATGCCATCGGTGGAGACCTTCTTCAACAGATCATCGACTCGTGCTCGAATGCGCTGGTGACGAAGCGTCTTGCGCTGTTGCTTCCACTGGTGAAAGCGGTCTCGCTGACGCTGCCACCAACCGACCGCGGATCTCGATCCACCACCGGGGCCGTTACGCCACGACTCTGCGGCACCTGAATCGCCCGACAACTGCTGCAATTGCTGGCTCTGGATCCACATCAACAGGGCCATCGCCAGCAACAAGCCACTGCGCTCACCCGGCAGGAACCAGACCACCGCCAGTACCAGCGCCACGATCTTGCCGCTGATCACCAGTTTCTGGGTGGCCACTCCCTCGCCCCTGCGTTGCCACAGAATCGAATGAAGAATTCTTCCACCGTCGAGGGGCAGTGCCGGCAACAGATTGAAAAGGAGTAGATCGAGGTTGACCGCCGCAGCGATGGCGATCGGATCGGTGATGGGTTCCGCCGGCCACCTGAGAAAGAAGGAGCCGACCGGCGATCCCTGGGAGACGACAAAGGGCAGCAGAGCCAACCACAGGACCAGATTGACCAGCGGCCCCCCCGAGGCTACCGCCAGATGCGAAAGTGGGCGGCTCGGGATATCGACCGAGGCTAACCCTCCGAGAGGCCATAGAGTCACCTCGTGGGCGTTTCCACCCACTTGTCGTGCCGCTCGACAGTGGCCCATCTCATGGAGGAAGACCGAGCCGAAGAGCAGCCCGAGATAGATCGTGACCTGCCCGACTCCGCCGAAGCGATCTGCGGAAAAAAACTCGAACAGCGCCCAGACCAGGAAGATCCAGTGCAACCGCACCGAGATTCCTGCGACCTGACCGATTCGAATTCCACCGCGATCAAACAATCTCACTCCCTGCTACTGCGGGTCTCACTGCAACGATTCAATCGCCAAACTGAATCCCCTGGGCCAGCGGTAACTCCTTCGAGTAGTTGATGGTGCAGGTTTGTCTGCGCATGTAGGTCTTCCAGGAATCTGAACCCGACTCGCGGCCCCCGCCAGTGTCCTTCTCTCCGCCAAAGGCTCCGCCGATCTCGGCGCCACTGGTTCCGATGTTCACGTTGGCGATTCCGCAATCCGAGCCCGCCGCAGAAAGGAACTTCTCCGACTCCTGGAGATCTCGAGTAAAGATGGCACTCGACAATCCCTGCGGAACAGCGTTATGCCACTCGATCACCTGGTCCAGATCACGGTACCGCACCAGATACAGGATCGGTGCAAAGGTTTCCTCATGAACGATTTTCATGTCGTGACGAGCTCTGACGAGTGTCGGCTGGACGTAATGACCACCTTCAGGCACTCCCTCGGTGACGCTCTGCCCACCGTAGATCACCTCTCCGCCCTCCTCCTGAACCGCCGTCAAGGCCTCCATCATGTCGCCCACGGCACCCTGCTGAACCAGCGGCCCCATCAAGGTGCTGCCCTCCAGTGGGTCACCGATCTTCACCTGCTGGTAGGCAGTGATGAGACGAGACTCCATCTCATCGGCGATGTCCTCGTGGAGAAACAATCGCCGGGTCGAGGTGCACCGCTGTCCGGCAGTTCCGCACGCTCCAAAGACCACCGCTCTCATCGCAAGATCGAGATCTGCCCGGTCTGAAACCACGATGGCATTGTTCCCTCCCAGTTCGAGGAGGGTCCTTCCGAGACGCAATCCAACCACTTCAGCGACACGACGGCCCATCCGACAGGACCCCGTGGCACTGATCAGAGGCAAGTTTCGATCGGCCAGCATCGCTTCTCCTACCGGATCGCGATGGGCCACCACCAGACCAAAGATGGGAGGGGCTGCCATTTCATCGAGAACCTTCTGGGCGATCTTGTGGACAGCCACTGCGCAAAGAGGGGTCGAAGATGAGGGCTTCCAGATCACCGCATCGCCACAGGCGGCAGCGACCAGCGCATTCCAGGCCCAGACCGCAACCGGGAAATTGAACGCCGTGATGCAACCGACAACCCCGAGCGGGTGCCACTGTTCGTACATCCGGTGTCCAGGTCGTTCTGAATGCATCGAGAGGCCATACAGTTGCCTCGAGAGGCCCACTGAAAAATCAGCGATGTCGATCATCTCCTGCACTTCCCCGATCCCCTCGGGAAGAATTTTCCCCATCTCTGCAGCGACCAGTCGACCGAGCGGATCGAGATGATCTCTCAGAGCATTTCCGATTCTCCGAACCACCTCACCTCGTCGAGGTGCCGGCCAGGTACGCCACTCGAGAAACGCCTCCCTGGTGGCACTCACGGTCTGCTGGTAATCCTCCAGGGTGGCCAGCGACACCTTGCCCAGCAGCGACCCATCGACCGGCGAATGACTTTCTAGCCACTGCTCTGAAGGTGCTTTCCAGTCGCCGCCGAAGACTCCAGGGTTTTCCTGCTGGAGACCCAGTGAATCGAGAAATGACAGATCCATTCCGAACCCCTTTCCTGGGGAAGTGGTCGATCGAAGCCGCATGTGTCCAGGCTTCGTCTCCGTAAGAGTGGCGTACCCTAGCCCTGCGAAGGGAAGTCGTCGAGGGTTCCCGATCGGTAGAGAATTAGTCAGTTGCTGGGTGCTCTTCCGGGGAGGACTGCGATCCGCGGCCCTCCCATTCGCTGCTGGCCCTCGTGATCAACCCTAACCGTACAAAAATAATCGGCTTACGACCCACCCCGCGAGCCTCTCTGCGAACCACCTCCCTGCTGAATCCGGAAAGACTTCCCTGAAT
>Ga0209047_1001651_pt1 | contig 15990 bp, 16 predicted proteins | sample SaaInlV_165m_DNA_3_FD_184681 | JGI IMG/M metagenome (GOLD analysis project Ga0209047, IMG submission 184681) | Marine microbial communities from expanding oxygen minimum zones in the Saanich Inlet - Saanich Inlet SI037_S3LV_120m_DNA (SPAdes)... | ecosystem: Environmental > Aquatic > Marine >...
TCCACGTACTGAATTACCATCATCATCAACAATGTCTAAATCCATTCCAGGTACAGGGATTCCGACAGTGGATGGTTTTAATTTCATTCCAGGAAACACAGATAACATTGCACCGCCAATTTCTGTTCCTCCAGATAAATTCATGACGGGTATTTTTTTATTTCCTACTTTTTCAAACAGCCACCACCAAGAATCTTCATCCAATGGCTCTCCAGTTGTCGGAATATTTCGTAATTTGTCTAGTGAGTGTTTGTCAAGCGGCTGAACGTTATTTTTCTTGAATAGTCTCACAGCAGTTGGAGAAATTCCAAATATTGTAGCGCCGTATTTTGACATGATTTCCCATATTCTGTCCATAGTCGGATAGTCCAGGGCGCCGTCATAGATCACAGCACTTGCCCCCATGATCAATAATCCATAGACATTCCAGACCAATCCCGTAATCCAACCAATGTCTGCAGGCCAGAAGAGTACGTCATTTTGATGGATGTCTACCAGATACGATGCCTGGTGGCCTGCAAAAACAGAAAAACCGCCATGTGTGTGAATAACTCCTTTAGGTTTTCCAGTGGTTCCAGAGGTATACAAAATGAACAGGGGATCCTCGGAATCCATAATTTCAGTGTCGCAAGAATCACTTTGATCAGATACCAGAGTATCATAAAATTGAATCTTTTCTGATTTCTGATATTGATCAATTCCTTTGTACGAAACCACGATTATTTTTTCAATATCAGTATTTTCGGTAGCAGTTTCCACAGTTGTTTTTTGTGACACGGGTTTTCCTTTTCTATGAAACCCGTCAGAAGTTAGCAGAATTTTTGCATGGCAATCCTGCAATCTTATTTGGAGTGATTCTGAGCTGTATCCTGAAAAAATAATTGTTTGAATTGCTCCAATCTTAGCTGCTGCAAGTATGGATACAATTGCCTCCTCCACCATGGGCAAATAAATTGCAATTACGTCGCCTTTTTTTACTCCTAATGATTTTAATCCATTTGCAAGTTTTGAAACTTTTGAATTTAATTCTAGATAAGATAATTTTGTTTCGATGCCATCTTCAGATATGAAATTATATGCAATTTTTTCTGGAAATGTTTTTGTGAATTTTTCAACAGATGATTTGTACAGATTAGTTTTACCGTTGACAAACCATTTAGACCAAGCAATTCCATTTGAAGTATCTAGTGTTTTTGTGTATGGTTTATCCCATATTATTCCAATGTCCTTATCCACGGATTCCCAAAACCATTCCAAATTATTTTTTGACTTTATACACAATTCATCTAATGATGATATGTCATGCTTTTTCATAAATTTGCAAACGTTTGAATTTTGAAATTGTTCTTCATTTGGAATAAATTTAAAATCAGACAAGTTTCATTTTTTTCAATACTCTGCATCGTAAAAAGATTTTTTAATTTGTAAGAAATTGTTCCAAGATGCTCAGCATGTAGCAACATCATATTGTCATTATCGTCCACAATTCCAGATGCTAGTAATTATTCAGACATACCGGACCTGAAATTAGGACAATACTAGGCACAAAATTATTCGACATATTTGCAAAGTTGGTAAAATACATAATATCATTTTTGTAATTTCTATTATGGCAGAAGCATCCAAAGAGTCACCTGATCATGAACTGTTTGTCACCGAATTTCCAAAAAAGGGTTTTGGGATTGTAGATTACTTGCAAGGTCGCATGCATTTTGCATTAATGGATCAAATGAAACTTATGAGCAAATCGGGAATGAAGCAAGAGCAAATCAAAGATGCCATTATTAAAACAGTAACAGAAATTGTAGATAATTTTGAGCCTGAAAAAGAATCAGAAAGTCCTTGATTCCATTTTTGTAGATTCCATCATTATAATTTTATGACATTTGCAATAGCAATTTGTATGCGGTAAATCATTATCGACTCGATATTTGCATTCTTTAGTGTGTTCAACCATCAACATAGTCACCCATGATACATCATCAAATTTAATTATTCATAAAATAAAGTTTTATGAAAAACATGCCTGTAGAAAGTCATGGCATGAAATTCAAAACCACAATAAAATAATCCAGGGTCATGATTTTACTCAAATGATTTTTATTCCTTTAAGATTACTGTCCATTGTTGGCTTGATGAGTACTACTTACTTGTCAAGTTAACATCATGCCATTGTTTAAGTTGCAATTATTTCTAAGGGCTAAAAAAATAAATGTGGTTTTTTAAAAATTGATAAATTTGACTTTAGAAGAGAGCATGGAAGTAGTGAGAAGAGGCAAAGGCACACCATGATGACTACTGTTCTTCGCATCACCATGACCGGTTATCCGCATTAGAGTGAATTTGCATAATAACTAATGGGTACTTTCGATAAACAACTCATAGATGAAAATAATTTAAAATTAGAAATGAAGTTTGTAATTGGGCATCAAAGTTAATCCAAACATGAACAGGGTTAACCAAAATTGTTCAATTATTCTTCAGATATTAACCAGGATGAGCCCATTGCGTCTTCCCAGGTTGCGGAGTTATCGTTATCATTCATAGTTATAGTAAAGCAAATTTGCATTTAAAAGAGATGAACGATTGATCAGTAGTAATGCTATGAATGATTTGATAGAAACTTGTTATTATTGATAAATTATATCATAATTTTTTAATTAATGCAATAGCATAATCAGCAAATGGCTAAACAGTTTAGATATGATAAACCTGAAAGAAAGTTTCTCAAAAATTTAAGAATATAAAATAAAAAAAATCTAAAAAGAATTAGAAAAATAGTCATAATTTGAAAAAATCAAGACAATAACTTATCTAGTAAACTAATTGAATCTACAACATTGAAAGAAAAATTTATCAATATTGACGGAAATAAAATTCGTTATTTTGAATCAGGCTCCTCTAAAAAAACACTTGTACTTGTTCATGGATTAGGTGCTTCATCAGAACGATGGCAATATGTTTTGCCCCTTTTTGCAATTGATTTTCATGTTGTGGTACCTGATTTGGTGGGATTTGGTCATAGTGATAAACCTGTAACAGATTATACCATAGATTATTTTTCAAATTTTTTAGAAAAATTCTTAGATTCTTTGGACATAAAAGAAACCAGCATTATCGGATCTTCTCTCGGTGGACAAATTGCTGCAGAATACACTTCATCTCATTCTCAGTCTGTTGAAAAATTAATTTTAGTGTCCCCTTCGGGAATAATGAAACAATCTACTTTTGCTCTTGATGCATACATTATGGCTGCATTATATCCAAATGAACATAGTGCAAAAAATGCATTTGAAATAATGGATGGTTCTGGTAAAAAAATCCCCTTGGAAATAATCAAGGGGTTTGTTTCAAGGATGAAATTACCTAATGCTAAATTTGCATTTATGTCGACCTTGCTGGGATTAAAAAATTGTGAAGTGATTACAAAAAAACTTGAAAATATTTCTTCCCCTACATTAATTATTTGGGGTGCGGACGATCCTGTAATTCCCATCACTTTTGCAAAAGAGTTTGTTTCATCTATTGATAATTGTGAGTTCTATGAGATGAATAAATGCGGTCATACCCCATATGTTCAAGAACCTAAACTATTTGCTTCCCAGGTGCTAAAATTTTTGAATAGTTGATAAAAGGACTTAAATTACATTTACTGAATTATTTGGTTATGAGTGGTAACAATAACCAATATGATCCAACTACAATGTTTAAAAACTGGATACAGAAAAGCGGTCAAGCACAAACTGAATTTATGAAAAATTTTGGTAATCTAATGACAAATCAATCAAATCAAACATTTAATCCGTTAGACACTCTAAGAGATGTTTCTGAAAAAACTATACAAACTCAATCTAACATCATGGACAATATGTCCTCCATGCAAACAAAAAGTATGGATACTATGTTTAACATCGGACAGATGCTTCCATCTTTTATGAATTGGGGTGCATACAAAACCACCATCAGCAGTAATGGCAGAATCTCAATTCCCGAAGCTGAACGTAATGCACTTGATTTGAATGATGGCGATTTAGTTCAAGTGATAATTCTACCCATAGCAAAAAAATCTAAAACTAAGAAATTAAAAAAATCTAAATAAATTCCAAAACTGTATTTTCTCCGTATCTAAAAACAAAAATAAAATTATTTTTAATCTTAAAAATAAAATATCATAATCTGCGAATTTTCTTTGAACTTCTGTGACTTTTTAATAATTTTATTTGTGAACTTGTTTATCATAAGTGTCATACTTGTTATTACTCTAATCATTTCATGTCTTTAATTACCAGTCATTACCAATCATTACCAATAATATATATACTGGTTTGTTTAGATTAGACATATGAGCGCACAAACAACTCAAAATACAAATCAGTCAAACGATGTATTTACAATTTACAAACAAAATGTACAAAAATGCTTTGAGAGTGTTACAAAAAATACTCCACAGTATTTTCAAGCAACAACACATTTTCAAGAAGAATGTATGAAAGCTGCACAAAAATCATTTGATGCTGCAATCACAATGCAACAAGAATTTGCACAAAAATCTGGATTATCCTCCGATGTCCCTGATGCTGCAAAAACTGTAATTGTTGATTTTAACAAACAAATCATTCAAGCAAGTAGCATTCAAAATCAAATTGTAAAAACAGTAATTGATGCAACAACTCAAAATGTGAAATCATTTAATGACAACGTCTCCACATTTACTGATTTGAACAAAAACATTATCCAATCTTGGATAACATCATGCACTCCTACAAGAAACTAGAGTGTTTTTTTTATTTTATTTAGATTCGTAACAATTTTGCGCAGTTTTTTTTATGATCTTTGAGCTAACCATTGACCCATTTCAGGCAATATTTTTTTTTGTGAGAATGAACTAGCAATCATTCCCACATGTCCTGTCGGATAGATTTTCAAAGTTTTATCTTCACTGCCTACAGCATAGTGTAACGGCATACTGCATTCCGGGGATACCAAATGATCTCCTACGGCTACTTGTGTAAACATTGGCATGTTTATTTTTCTCAAATCTATGAGTTCATCTCCCACATACATTTTATTTTGAATGAGTAGATTTTTTTGATAGATATCTTTTATCCATTGTTTGAATAGTTCACCTGGAATGGGAGGTGTGTCGCCTAACCATTTTTCTACTCTCAAAAAGTTATCCACATATTTTTTATCATCGATATTTTTGAAGAATTTCACATATTTCTCAAATCCTTGCTCAAAGGGTTTTAAAACAGAAAAACAATAATACATGAATTCTGGAGGCATGTTTCCAATTGTTTCAACCATCTTATCTGCATCCATATGTTTTGCTAAATTACTAATTACTGTGGTATCTTTCCATCCATCAATTACTGGTGCGGTTGCAATGTAATTTTTTACATTTTCTGGATGCAATGCAGCATATGCTGTAGCAATTGTTGCCCCCGTACAATATCCTTGCAATGAAATTTGTTCAGTGGATGATTGATTTTTAATATATTCTACTGATGATTCCAAATACCCATTCACATAATCATCAAAGTCCAAATATTTGTCCATGCTAGTTGGAGTTCCCCAATCTAACATGTATACTTCAAACCCTTGCTCCAGTAGATTTCGTACCCAACTTTTCTCGGGATGTATATCCAAAATATGATATCTGTTAATTAACGCATACGAAATTAACAAAGGCGTCTTATGTTTGGTTTTGTTAATTGATTTGTAATACAACAATCTAGTTTTATCTATCTGCTGAACAACTTTATGCGGAGTAACCTCCAAACTTATTTCGTCAGGTGCAGATACAAATTTTGGTGCTTCAATAACATTTTTGCTAAATTTTAAAATCTCTTCTATGATTTTAGGATCAAAATTACTGTTACTTTGCATTTTTTCTTTTCTCCTTTTTTAATTCTAATTCTAGTTTGGATACACGTTTTTTTAATGAATGAATTTCTTTGTACACCTCATCAACCTCTTCTTTGCTTGGGAGGTTAACTGATTGCAAGATTACATTTGCAATGTTATTCCAGTGTTTTGTTAACTCTAATTCTTTTGATACCAAATTCCCATAATTTGCTCCAAATTTTTTGGAATCAAATAACTCTGTAAAATCATTATCAAAAATATCTATCCATATTCTTTTGACTGATTCTATTTGTTCAACATCGTGTGGAATTTCTGGAACTTTTTGGTTAACTTTCTTTTGAGATATTCCCCATGTATCGGATAATTGTTTGTAGTATTCTGTAATGCATTGGTTAAAACCCAGCAAATTTTCATTTATTTCAATTAATTCTACAGCTATTTTTTTTGAATTAGCTGCAAATGCCCTCATTGGCCCTATTGATGTCAGGGCTTGGGGTTTACTTGACATGAGATGTATGATATCTGTCCAAAATAACGACAAGTGTTTGTAGTATTCAGTTATATCTGTGGGTGATTCGGCAGAATCCTTAGATGATTTTGATTGCACCCTTACTAATTAATTTAGTTCGCAATAAATAGTTCTAACACATAAGAACGTTATGGATAACGTTGAGGAATTAGAGAATATTTGTAAGCAAATTTTAAAATTAGATCCTAAAATGAGATCTGCTCGATTTATCAACGCTAGAGGTCATTTGGCAGCTGGAGGTATGAAGGAGGGCCTACTTTCACTTGAAGCAAAAAAACAAGATGAAATGATGTTCATGGAACTTGCATTACGTGTAAGAATGAGGCATGAGTTTGATACTGAATTTGGCATTGTTCATTTTTCTTTGTCTTATAGAGACAAAGTACTCGTAATGAGCTTTCCACTAAGTAACGATGATGTTTTATTGGTATCTCGTGAAAAAGATAAAGATTTTGGGGACATTCCATTTAAAATCCTAAAAATTATTGAATGCATTAAAAAAACTCCAATCAAAACATTCTGATTCAATGAATTTGGATTTTTATAATTTTTAATTTATGTCTAAAATTTTTACAGAATATTTTCAATAGATCCACTTAACAACAATGACTATCTTTTAAAATTAATGTCCGCTAATTCAAAAAGTAATGAATGGGATTCATTGTGGGGAGAGTATTCAAAATCTCTTGAAAATTGGAAAGCAATATTCGAACAGTTCCAAAACGCCAGTAATGAGATGCAAACAAAATTCAACAAAGTTTGGGAAAAAGCAGGTGCAGAATCTAGCACTAAAACCATGAATGATTTCACAGAAAAATGGCAAAAATCTATGAGTGATGCTGGAATAACATCATTCAAAGATTTCACAGACAATTGGCAAAAATCTATGAGTGATGCAAATACTTCAGCATTCAAAGATTTCACAGACAATTGGCAAAAATCTATGAGTTCTTCAGGGATGGAACAAATGAATGCTTACGGGGAAATGATGAAAAAATTCTCCGAAACTTGGAACTCCATGTGGCCAAAATCCCAATAATTTTTTACACTAAGTTCTAATCTATTTTTTAATCATTAACAAAACATAATTCATTCCCGAAATTTCCTTGCCATTAACCGAAACTGCTCAATTACTGATAGTGATTCTTTAACTAGAATTTACATAATTTTTTACAATTAATGATAAATGATGAATAAATTTATTTTTTGAATCGTCATTATCGTTATTTTTCTGAATGTGCTGTTTTTTCATGATAGTATTCTTGTCTTTTCAAATCTTTTTCAGAAATAATCCTACACTTTCTCATTGGAACTAACCTAGACATTTGTTCATACGTAGACATGTCTCGAACATCTGCAGCATATGCGATTTGCAAGAGAGGTGATTTTTCTTCAATCATTGGCTTAGCCTGCTCATAACCTCCATTTTGAATCATCCCAGTTCTAAAAAGTCCAATAAGTGCAGAGCTTTTGGATATTTGAGGATCCTCATAGCAACAAATAGAGAACTCACCATTTTCTTTTTCAATAATTGTCAATCTAGTAAATTTATCACTCCATTTTTCGATTTCTCGAGATACAATAGTTGCTTCAGTTTTATCTTCAAAAACAGTGGACACTACGAGTCTATCTTTTTCATATGCCCATGATATTCCATAAAAATTATCATGCCAATCGATCTCAAATGACATGATCTGGTTAGAAAAAATATCAAATTAATGCTTTCGATTTGTAATAAATATTAAAAAAGTGAACAAGCCCAGGGCAGAATCCCGTTTGGTTTCCTTTAGAGTGATGAGACTCATGGGGTAATGGTGGACTTGTTCCTAATGATTACACTAGGAGATTATGGTAATTAAGTATAATTTTTTTTGTGTAATAATTGCAAAGAATGATAAAATTTTTACAATTAAAAATATAATTCTTGCAAGGTTTTATCCGAATTGCGTTTTTTGATCGAAAGTAAAAAAATTATAAAATTGAATATTCTTTTTTTGATTCAATTAGATCTAACAACAAAGTTTTTGGAAATGGATTAAACAAAGATTGATCAACTATACTTTTCAAATCATATCTTAATGTCCAAGAATACAATAGCGTAGAAATTTCAGATTGAGAGATCAGATCATTGTCAAATCCATCAATTAAAGAAAAATAATAAGATTTTTCAGATGAAGATAGTTTAGAACTGACGGGAGTAAAAATATAATTGAAGGTATTGATAATAGAACTTTTTTTAGGTATAGAGGATAAAATTGAATTAACAATATTCTTGTAGTTATCAGCAATTAGTTCAAAATCATCATTACTTTTTAAAATTAATCCAAGTTTAACAGTTAGTTCTTCATCATGACATAAAAATAATAACATGTTTTTTGAATGGAATTGATTTAATTTTTCAAGTTCTTTAAATTCCAATGACTCTCTAAGATGTGCTAAAACAAATATCCTTGTTAGGAAAGTTTCCCTTATAGAAATATTGTTTAATCTTTTTTCATCTTCTTTTACAAGGTTAGGAAATTGTTTCAATACGCCTTCAGAGAACATTCCAGAGGTCTTGCCGTAACCAACATCAGTGCCTAATTTATGATACAATCTGACATCAGTAACCCCGCAGGTAGGAGAATCTCGTTTAAAGATAAAGCCATCAAGATTAGCATTGGATGTAACGAATTTTTTAGTAAAATCATGCATGTCTTCAGTTAGATTTTTTTCAGAGGAGGGCTGGTAGAGGTTCTTTTTGCCTCCAATAGTGACTAATCGTATTGGTTTTCTTGGAGAACCAAGGCCAATTCCAACTTCAGGGCAGACAGTAATAAAATCAACATATTCTTTCATGTTTCTAACAAAATTATTATTAATTCTACTTCCGTCATATCTGCACATGTCAAATTCTAGACATTTGCTAACACCAATAATCGGTCTTGCAAAATTATTCATATTTCATTTATTCTGACATCAGATATAACTAAAAATAATAAATTCAGATAGTGCTAAAAATAATAAAGCAAAGTCCAGACACACAGATGCAGCAAAGGATTATCGGGATGTAGAAGTTCCATTGGACGATAATTTTATTTTAAAAAATTTAAAATCTTTTTGTGAATAATTCCAGTAGAAAAATCTGAAGGGGTGAATAAAAGAGTGTCCATGTCAAATAACTTTGCAGCATCTAAATTTTCTTGCTTGTCATCAATAAATAAAATATCCTTTGATTGAATTTTGCCACACACGTGTTGGTATATCTCCGCATTGGGTTTTGACATCTTTAAAGAATTTGAGTAAAATAGATAGTCAAAATCATCCAACAAGGAGTTTGGAATGCACATAGAAGTTTCAGGCGTTAAATTAGATAAAATTCCAATGTGATTGCCGTTGACCTTTAGTGATTTTGCAAAGTTCAGAAAGTCGTAATTTATACTAGACATTTTTAAAAATGTTTTACTAATTATTTTATGATCAATTTTATTATCAGAACCAAGAACTAAATTCCAAAATTCTGTTTCATTAATTTTGGATTCAAAAAGACTGCAAAGATTAGCGTTAAATTTAGATTCTATTTTTTTAAATGGTACTTGCAGTTGATCGGATATCTCTTGATGTAGCCACTGATCTTTCCAATTAATTAAAACACCACCTATATCAAATAAAACAACTTTATTCATAATGAAAATATCACAAAGATAGCCTGTTAAAGAATTAGTTAAAATGAATTATTTAGCACTAGAAACTAACTGGATTTTTGACTTAGTTTGTCTAAAATCTTATCAATTTCATGTATAGCAAGTTTATCCCTGCCTATAACATCAAACTTTTGAAGAATTGATTCAAACAAGTCCTCTTCCTCGATTTGTTCATGAACAAACCACTCTAAGAAAAAGTTAGTTCTGTGGTCATTTTCGTTTTGTGCGGTATTGATTATTCTGTCAATTGCTTGACTGACTTTTCTTTCATTGTCCAGTGAAGCCTTGCATGCTTGTTCAAGTGACTTCATTTTCTGAGATGGCTTTTGGATTTGAGGTATTACACTGTCAATTTTTAGATCATTCAAATATTGAATTATTTTTAACATGTGTGCTCTTTCTTCAGTAGAATGGTTTTGAAAGAATGATGATGCGCCGTCATATCCGTTTACCTTGCACCAAGATGAGACGTACAGATAATAATTTGAAGCGTTGGCTTCAATGCCAATTTGTTCATGTAATAATTGTAATATTTTTTTTGAAATTTTCATACCTCTTCTAAACATTAATCAGATTTAACCCATTCTATAGAAGTGCGTCAAATGAAGCATTGTCAAATATTTATTCTATAATCATATCGTGCGATTATAAAATTACAAGTCATCAATGTAAATTAGAAAGAGTATAAAATAATCATCTATAAAATATGAAAAACATAAACAGGCAAAGAATTAGTTAAAATGAATTATTTAGCACTAGAAACTAACTGGATTTTTGACGTAGTTTGTCTAAAACCATATCAATTTCACACATGGTAATTTTATTCAACACAAAAAATAAAATGCTACTGGTTCACAGTCATGGCATAAATAATAATTCCCAACGCAGTTATCATTCCAAGTATGAGGGATTTTGACACTATGCCATTTAATCAAATTTAAAATAATTAAGTGTGATCAAAAATAAAAGTTCTGATTTATTAAAATTAGACACTAGTGACAATGTAAAAAAGAAGTAAAATACTACCAAAATATTCATTTTAATTGTACGATAAAATGGATAATGCAAAAATTGCTATGATTGGCGGATTTGGCGTGGTCGTGTTACTATCAGCAATCTTAGTGTTAATCGGATAATGTTACAAATTCAATACTTTCAGTACATTTGTTAACTAGAGATAACGGTGATAATTATGACAAAGTCATTAGGAGATTATAATATTGAAAAATCTTCATCGTCGGATGTGAACAATATCAGTTGGTCACAAAAAAATCAAAATGATGACAATAAACCAAGAAAAAAGAAAATTGTAAAGGAAGGTCAAATGCCTTCAGGGATCAATATTATTTATAAAAAAGATGACGATGAAGAAAAAACAATTGTTAAGAAAGTGTTCATAATAGAGGATGAACAAAAATCTGAAAAAACTAAAGAAGAAGTAGGTAGAAGATTTGAAAACACATCTGCGATACTAGGCACAGTAAAAGAAAGAGCCTACAAGAGACCTGCAAGATAAAACGTAAAACAATTCAGGTATTTTTGCAATAGTGATCTTGTCAAGTAAACTATGCAGAAGCTATACGGCCTTTAGAATCAAGCATGCTGCCACAAACTTGACATTCCCAATTTAGGTTAGAATTTTCTTCAGTAGTAATCTTAGTAGCATTACAAACTTTACAACGGATTGACATCACTTACTTAAATTCAATCTTCATAGTATAAACCCAAGTAATAGAAAATCAAAAAATACCCAAGTAGTGTGTCTTGACATGATTTGATATAGGACTATTGTTAGAATAAACAGTTTTTATTTAATGTAAAATTTAAGATAATTAGGTTACAAAATGTCTAGAATTAAAGAAAAATTTGATGAATTAAAAAGAAAAAATGAAAAAGCACTGATATCATACATCATGTTAGGATTTCCAAATGAAAAAGCTACAATTTCAACAGTAAGGGGTTTAGTAAAAGGCGGGACAGACATCATTGAACTGGGATTTCCATTTTCAGATCCTCTAGCTGATGGACCAGTTATTCAAAATGCCAGTACAGTCTCACTTGAAAAAGGAACCAATATCTCTAAATTTTTTAACATTGTAAAAAAAATTAGAAAAGAAACACAGATCCCACTAGTATTGATGACATATACAAATATCATATATCGCAGAGGGTATGAAAAATTTATTTCAGATGCAAAAAAAGCAGGCATAGACGGGTTTATTCTTCCAGACATGTCAATTGGGGAATCAGAAGAATATCTTCAAGCAGCAAAAAATAATATGGATACAATATTTTTGATATCGCCAAACACAAGTAAATCCAGAATAGAAAAAATATCTAAAATGTCAACAGGGTTTTTGTATCTTGTTGCAGTGTTTGGGACAACAGGGGTAAAAACAGAGATCAAAAATTATACGTTGAAAGCAATTAAAAATGTAAAAAAACAGACAAAAGGAAAAATTCCAATAGGGATAGGGTTCGGCGTATCCACACCAGACGATGTAAAAAAATACATCCGTGCAGGGGCTGATGCTGTAATCGTAGGAAGTGCATACCTTAAATTAATTGAAAAAACAAAGCCAGCACAATTAGAATCAAAAATTATATCGTTTACAAAAAGTCTAAAAAAAGAAACACGTCAATAGTAATTATCATACTCAGAATAGACAAAACATACAAAAACTAGATGTTTAATTCATTAATGTGCAGACTAAATTTATTTTTGTTACAGGCGGTGTAATGTCCGGCCTTGGAAAAGGAGTCACCTCATCATCAATTGCAAAACTACTACAATTATCAGATCAAAAAGTGTCTTGTATCAAAATAGACCCATATCTAAATTATGATGCTGGGACCATGAATCCAATTGCCCACGGGGAAGTCTTTGTCACAGAAGATGGCGGGGAATGTGATATGGATATTGGAAATTATGAGAGATTTCTCAATCAAGATATTCTAAAAAGTCACAACATTACAACAGCCCAAGTATACTCATCAGTAATAGATGCCGAACGAAAAGGAGAGTATCTCGGAGCATGTGTACAGATAATCCCTCACGTTACAGATGAAATAAAAAACAGAATCAGAAAAGTTGCTAAAGATGAAGAATTAGATTTCCTAATAGTAGAATGCGGAGGGACTGTAGGAGATATCGAATCACTCCCGTTTTTGGAAGCATTAAGGGAAATGAGAGTGGAGGAAGGCCCACAAGGAGTAATTTTCGTACATGTCACCTTAGCACCATCGCTAGATGTGGTAGGAGAACAGAAGACTAAACCAACACAGCATAGTGTTCAAGAATTAAGAAGAATAGGAATTCAAGCAGACTTTTTAGCAGTTAGGTGTTCAAAGCCATTGGAAGAAAAAACTAAGAAAAAAATTGCAATGTTTACCAATGTGACAACAAAAGACGTACTGTCTTGTCATGATGCTAAATCAATTTTCGAAGTTCCCCAAATGTTGTATGATCAAGGAATAATGGATTCAATATTTACAAAGTTTGGAAAAGTTGGAATGGTAAATGCGTCAGCTAATTGGGATAAATGGAATAAAATTGCAGAAACCATGGTCAATCATGAAGATCGAAAAATAAAAATTGCAATGGTTGGAAAATATGTCACGCTTGCAGATAGCTATGTTAGTGTAAATCATGCACTAAAACATGCAGGAGCAGAAATCGGAAAATCCATAGACATTGATTGGATAGATTCAGAACTAATAACAAACTATGATGAATTGTCAAACTATGACGGAATTTTAATTCCGGGAGGATTTGGAACGAGAGGTTCAGAAGGAATTATTAAAACGGCAAATTATGCAAGAGAGAAAAACATACCGTATCTTGGAATATGTTTTGGATTTCAATTAGCAGCAATTGCATTTGGAAGAAGTGTTTTAAATTTAGAAGATGCAAATTCAACAGAAATTAAAGCAGATACAAAAAACCCCATTGTAGATTTACTTCCAGAACAAAAAGACATTTCAGATATGGGGGGCTCCCTCAGATTAGGTGCAAATGAAGTAATAATTCAATCGCAAACAAATGCTGAAAAGATATACAACTCAACAAAAATCAACAAGCGTCACAGACACAGATATGAAATAAACAAAGAGTATATTCCAGAATTTGAAAAAAACGGATTGATATTTTCAGCTAATAGTGACGATGGAAAAAGAATGGAAATGTTGGAAATTCCATCACATAAATTCTACATAGGCGTACAATTCCATCCAGAATTCAACAGTAGGCCAGGATTTCCAGAAAAAGTATTTTCAGCATTCATTAACGCATCTTCAGAAAAATAATTTTAGAGATATAGAATTTTAGGGGTTATTCAATTTTAGAAATTTTATAAATTTTTTGTCGGGCATCACGAATAGAGACTTTCTTTTTGACATACCCTTTTTTCAGCAAATGACTTAAGGCTAAACGAACAGTTCTATCAGGAAGTAGTGTTTTATTTGCTAAATCTTTTTGAGTTAATTCCCCCTCATATTCCAAAGTTTTTAATAATAATTTAGAGCTAGGAGGCATGCTGAGTAAATCTTCAGCAAGGTGAACTTTTTTTGCCAATGCAGAAATTCCCGTAGTGTCTTTTTTAAGACGAATAATTTTTGCAGGTGGGATAAACTTTGAACATTCAACAGTTTTTTTAACCTTGTACCTATCCAATCCATCCAAAATAACTTCGCAATGTAATCTTGCAGAAATATCATCAATTTCAATAAAGCTAGAATTAGAAACAATAATCGGGCGTCTAGTGACATCAAGAGAATTTACAGAAATGATTTCAAAGACTGCAGAATCTTGAAACAATACAGGCCCTCCAACAGACATGGAATATGCAGAAGAACCGATAGGAGTAGATATAATTATTCCATCACTATTGTCGTGCCAAACTTCGTCACCATTAACACGCAATGTATGTTCCATCAACATTGCACTTTTTGATGCAAAAACAGCTACATCATTTAGAATAGGATATACATTTTTTCCATCAATTTTAACACCGAGTCTAGGAACTTCCTCAACAGTGAAATTTTGTTTTTTTAATACATTAACAAAAGAAGAGAATTCTCGAAGTTCAATTTGAGCCAAGAATCCACTTGCTTCACCTTCACTGATACCCAGTACAGGGGAAGTAGAATCAAAGGTTCTATGAAAATAATTTCTTACGCCTTTATCTCCACCTAAAACAATTATACAATCTGCATGTTTGTTCTTAGATTTTGTAATGTTAAATGACTCAATATCAGAATCATCCAATATTTTTTTAATAGTTTTTGAAGCAGTGTCATGTGTTGTAGAACCATAAATTCCTATTTGCATTAAGATCTAATTTCCAAATGGGGAATAAAAGAATGTACTAAAGCGCATCAATTTTGTCAATTATGTGTAGATTGTAGGCACGGTTAATTACAAAATTCTTATGTGAATCAAAATACAGAGATTTAACATGGCAAATCCAACATGGTTGAGATCTATTTTTCACATCATCAGATCTTATACAAAAGGCATTTCTTCAAGAAGAGATTATTTGGGTTATGACGATTAAGTGACATGGCTTTTACTAGATGTGTCAAGTGTGGAGAATTAAGATTTGATAAACATGTTAATCGTTGTGGAAGTTGTGGAAGTTCTGGATATCAAGGTTAGACCAGAAAGTAATTAGAAACTACATTATCGTAAACACCGTGTCGCTTCAATGGAAGCAAATCATAGCACACCGTAATATCAAAGTTAAACTAAACTTTAAAAAAACAAAGGGTGTCAGATTTGATACGGTTTATGTCAACAATGTTTATCAAAAAATTATAAAATTTTTTGTGAAAATTAAACATGTCTTAATTAAAATCGTCATAAGATAGGTAACATAAATTGAAATTATCATGTGGTAAAATGTTATTTCA
>Ga0209047_1001669_pt1 | contig 15902 bp, 18 predicted proteins | sample SaaInlV_165m_DNA_3_FD_184681 | JGI IMG/M metagenome (GOLD analysis project Ga0209047, IMG submission 184681) | Marine microbial communities from expanding oxygen minimum zones in the Saanich Inlet - Saanich Inlet SI037_S3LV_120m_DNA (SPAdes)... | ecosystem: Environmental > Aquatic > Marine >...
GAAATCATATTTTCAAGTTTAATTTATTTAAAGAAATTATCTTCACTTCTAGATAGATGTCTGAATTAAAACGTCACATGGGCCTTTTTCATCTTACCATGTATGGTGTTGGATTAATTCTTGGTGCGGGGATTTATGTCCTAATAGGTGAGGCTACGGCATTTGCAGGCAATTCTGTATGGATCTCTTTTTTATTTGGAATAATAATTGCAATGTTTGCAGGACTAAGCTATGCTGAACTCATTGCGTTATTTCCAAAGGCCGCAGCAGAATATACTTTTGTAAAACATGCATTCAAAAATAATTTTATTGCATTTATTATTGGATGGTTAACTGCGATTACTTCAATGATTACAGCTGCAACTGTATCTTTAGGATTTGGAGGATATCTTGCACAGTTTGTAAATTTACCAATTACCATATCTGCTGTTTTATTGATAGGGGGTCTGTCTCTTGTAAATTTTATTGGAATAAAAGAATCAACATGGGCTAATACAATTTTTGCGATTGTCACTGCTGGGGGGTTGGTACTGATAATATTTTTAGGAATGACATATGAAACTACTGAACCAATTGATTATTTTGAAATGCCACATGGAACTACTGGTATTATTCTTGCATTTGTTTTGATATTTTTTGCATTTATTGGGTTTGAGGATATGGCAAATGTTGCAGAGGAAGTAAAAAAACCCAAAAAAACAATTCCTCGAGCAATTATCCTATCTGTTGTCATTACAGGAGTTATCTACATTCTAGTTTCTTTGTCTGTTGTTCGTGTGATAAACTGGGAAGAATTGGGACAATCAGCAGCTCCTTTGGCTGCAATAGCTGAGAGATCATTGGGAATTCAAGGCAGTATAGCATTATCTGCAATTGCACTTTTTGCAACAGCTAGTACGGTTCTCATAACATTAGTTGCAGGTTCTAGAATACTTTATGGAATGGCCCACAACAAATCACTTCCTTTATCGTTAGGTAAAATTCATTCAAAAACAAAAACACCTTGGATAGCAGTAATTGGAATTTTAATTACTTCAATAGCATTTACATTGATTGGAGATATTGTGATTGTGGCAAACATTACAGTTTTTGCTGTAGTGATAACATTTGCAATGATAAATTTGGCTGTAATTGTATTGAGATATACCGAACCTAATTTGGAAAGATCATTTAGAGTCCCGGCCAACATTGGACGATTCCCCCTTTTGCCTCTGTTTGGATTTGGCGTGACTATCTACATGGCAATTCAGTTTGAAATGGAAGTTATGCTTGTGGGGTTTGCAATAATGGCTGCTGGTGCATTGTTTTATGTAATTTTTAATAGAAAACAAAATGATGCAAAACTAGATTAGTTTAGAAATAAAAACAACTATCAGGTTTGGTACAAATTCACTTTATTGAAGCAGCGAGTTTTTTAGATTTTACACGATTTGTATGTGCGTTTAGAGAATTTCCTTTGAGAGTTTATGCTCACAAGTTACATGGAAAAATGGTATTATCTAGTAGACTAGTTTTATCGACTTCAATTATTGCATTTTACACTGATTATCAGAATGGACGCTATCTTGAATATAATCCAAAAAATGGTAAAGAAACTGCAAGTGTAGTTGATTCCATAAAATCAACGTCTCACCATGCACCAATAATTCATTTAGATTCTCTACCTTTTCCAATAAAATCTTACAAGAAAATATCTGATAAATTTAAAATCTCCAAAGTGCTTGATTTGGGAAATCTTGCTAGACTAACATATGATCCTGAATGGCCTGATGCCCCAAAGGTAACTTTACTGTGTTTTCCGCGAGGTAAAAAATGGATTGTAGGTTACATGTCTTTAATTGAATTAGATGAAACTGTTTACTGCTTTTATTATGTGGAATTGGATAAGGAACCTGATAAACCATTCATAAAATATTCTGGCCATAAAGGATCTCCAGCTCAATTTACAGATACTTTTCAACATGGATTTCCATATCTTCCTGTTGTTAAATTAAAAAAGGAACACACTATCTTTGGTTTTAAAAAATCCAGTAAATGATTTTAAAATAATTTTAGTTTCTGTATGTTCATAGATACGACGAGTATCATTTATGACTGTCTGATTTATAGAAATAGACTATGAAAACCACCCTTTTGATTCTAATCCTTGTAATCTCTTTTTTGTTTTCAACTAACATAACATTTGGCCAACCCTCTGATGAAAATCCAACTTTTTTTAAAATGGGAGATTTGTTTTATTGGCAGAATTTACAAACAGGAGAAACTATATCGCCATTAGGCACATTCATTTCTATTTTTGTGAGTAGCCTTGGTCCAATTCTCATTGTATTGTTTATTGTAATTTATGCAGTTAAAAAAAGAATGAAAAAAAGTGGGATTGAAACTTAAGACCAGCAACGATTAGTTATCTGGTGAGAATTCCAATTACACTATATTTTCTAAAATTGTATTTAGGGGATACTGATGATTCGTATGAATAATTTCTACGTGTCTCTTTTATGCAATTTCCCTATAAAATTATCATACAGATGATTGGAGTCATTAATCATATCTGTGCCAGACCATAGTGGAAACAAAGTTGGGCCGTAACTGGCCCAACTCTAAATTTCATTTATCTATTATTCTCAATACTGATTTAATCATCTGCAGTCAAAACATGAAGTAAAATCAAACCTATCAATAAAATCACTAATCCTATTTGTCCGTGTAATAACCTGTTGAACATTTTGGAATTTCTTGATGATGTATATCTTAACAATATCCCACTAATCATCAACACTGTCATGACTAGTGCAAGTGATAGTGAAATTGGTTCTAAGTTACTAGATAATAATAATCCATGAAACATTCCTGAAAAGTATCCTATGGAATTTAGAATTATGTGAAAATTCAAAATTGGTTTGTATGATGGTGCCATTTGTTTTGCAATCTGTATAGTTGAATCTCCTGAATTTAGGGCAAATTTTCTTATTTTGATGAATGCAACAAATGGAACAGTTGCAATAACTCCTGCACCTATTGCTACCCATCCTAGATCCTCTATGACATCTTCACTATCATCGTCTGCAAAAGCTGGACATGGAATCAAAAAAAGAAAAAAAACTAGGAAAAAATATCTACTTTTCATTATTTACTCCTATTTTTTTACCATCTTTGGTCTTCTTGCAGTGATGATTTTGAATCCAGTGTACCCAATGGTTCCTACAATTGCAGAGACTGTGATATAGAGAACCATGTCTGGTATTCCACTTCCAAGTTTCATTCTTTCATCATCGTCATCATCTTCATGTTCGTCATCATCCCTTTCTCCAAATCCTATTCTTTCATCATCGTCATCATCGGCAAATACGGGAACTGTAGTTACAGTAATTGCAAAAAGTAACATCAAAAACAAAGAAAGGTTGGTCATTGTTTGACCTCCTGTGGTTTTGTTTTGAGCCATGCATCTTTTCTTGCTTGAACAAGTGCTAGAATTGAGCCTAAAACAACTCCTGTTTGAAGTATTTTGGACACCATTCCCAAATGTCCAATGTTTCCTGCCTCCATTCCAAATACCATTGCCATGTCTGTTCTAGTTACAGCATACAGTGCCATGATTCCAATAGTTCCTACAATTACAACCACATATGGTACAGCATTATTTTTCTTTAACATCCAATATGCAACTGGAAGATATGCTATTGCTACAACTAGAAAGAATGGTCCTTTTACCATGTCTTGTTCTTCAAATAACTCTTCTGAGGTTTCTACAAAATATACTGCAGAAGTTGCTATCATTAAACCGACAACTATTCCGATAATTGATTTATTCATACTTACTATACATCAAAGTGCATTTAATGCGTCACTATCATTCCCATTTTATGAGAATTGATTTATTTTTCTGAAAACTTTTGCCAAAGTCTTACAATTTTATCTTCCATCTTTACATGTTCAAGCTTGTAAGATAATTTCCCGTCTCTAAATGTAACATCAATTTGGTATGTCCAGTTTTTGTAATAACTTTCATCTTGACCTTCCAAAGTTCGTACTACTTTGATCTTTTTGATAATATCCAACTCTTCTAATTTTTTTATTTTTCGATATGCTGTTGATTGAGGAATGTTTAGAAGGTTAGAAATTTGTTGTGTCGTTAATTCTGTTTTTGAAAGCAAGTTGATGATTTCCCTACTTTGTTCATCCGATAATATGAAAATTATCTCATCAGTTGCTTCCATTTTAACTTCGTTTGATAGCTAAGATCAGAACAATAAATCCTGCAATCTCTATTCCCTCTTCAATGATTTCTCCGATCATGTTTTCTCCAAATACCTCTACAATATCGCCAATTATTGTATCTCCAATTACAATTAATGCAAAACCTACAGCTAACAATGCCATTGGAGGATATTTTGTTTTTTTGAAAGCTTTTGTTGCAAAATATACTAACGATAATCCCAAAATTAGATGAATAACTAGAATTGCATAATGAATTTCCAAATGATTGACCTCTGATTACCCTAAACTGGTTTGAATATAATGTATGACTATCATTCTCAGATATTGAGAATCCTTTCTGAATTACATTTTTGTCTATCTACGTTTACTCTAAAATGACTCAAAATTAAGATCATTCTTAATTCCTAGTTTATTTTGAATGTATTGTGGCTTTTACTAGATGTGGTAAATGTGGAGAACTCAGATTTGATACAAAATCTAATCTTTGTGCAAATTGTGGCCATCGAATTACAAAGATTGCTAAATCATTTGAATAAAATTAGATTTTTTTGATGTAGATAGAATGGTATTAATTTACAATTATGGCACACTAACAACATGATATTTCGTAAAGTAGCTGTTGCAATTATCACTCCGACCCATACCAAGAAATCCTTTGAACTTGGTCTTGAAATGGCTAAAAAATTTGATTCAGAATTAACTGTGATAGAATGTATGTATAAAACTCCTCCAAAGTTTTATTTTTTTGAAACAAAGTCAGATAAAAAAATAGCACAAAATCAAATTACAAAACTAAAAACAGAATTAGAACGCTGGAAGGATGTTGCCCAGAAACAAGGTGTCGATATTAAGACAAAGTTAGCATTGACTGATAATATTTCACATTGGGTAATTGACTATGTTAAAGAAAATAAGATTGATTTGTTAATTGTGGATTATCCAAAACTATCTATGGAGGAAATAACTCTTTTTGATGATATCATAAACGTAATTCATCATAAATCACACTGTCATCTTTTAACAACAAAATCCTCTTAGATTGTATATCTGGTTCATTTTAGTCTTAACATGATCAACAATATTTTTAGGATGATCAAAAACTGAATAGGTTTGATGATGAATCTTGACAATTGGATTCCGTTACACAGTAAACTGCGAATTACAGGATTTGTAATATCTCCAATTCTATTTACAATAATTCTTTCTTATCCTTAGGTGGATTGGCATTTGAGGCCAAGCTTGTTTTAGGATTATCTGTATGGATGGCAATATGGTGGGCTACTGAAGCAATTCCATTTTATGTTACTGCATCAATTCCATTGTTTGTATTTCCACTGTTTAATGTAGCAGATATTGACAAAGTGATTTCTGCATATGGCGATAAGTTGGTATTTTTACTGATGGGTGGATTCTTACTTGCAAAGACCATAGAAAAAGTGAATCTTCACAAACGATTTGCATTTAACACTTTGAAAATTGTAGGAACAAAACCAAAAAATATTATTTTAGGGTTCATAATTGTCACAGGATGCATGAGTGCATGGATCACAAACACTGCAACCACTTTGTTAATTCTTCCAATTGCAATTGCAGTAATATCACAAGTAGATGTTGCACAGAAAAAAAGATTTGCAACATGTTTGATATTGAGTGTTGCATATGCTGCAAGTCTGGGAGGTATGGCAACCATAATTGGCACTGCACCTAATGCACTTTTTGCATCTCTAAGTGATTCAATTGGAGGAGTCGAGATAATTTTCTTTGATTGGATGTTAGTTGGAGTTCCAATTAGTGTTGTTTCTCTTTTAGTCTTATGGATATACATGACAACCTCTGCAAGATTGGATAACAGAAAACCAATACTAAAAGACAAAAACATTATCACCCAAGAATTGAGAAACCTTGGAAATTGGAGTAGAAATGAAAAAATTGTTTTGATGATATTTGTAGCAACTGCAATTGCATGGATTACTAGAGGTCTATTTTGGAAAGACTTGATTCCTTTTGTGGGTGACCATATGATAGTTTTAGTTTCAGTTGCAGCCTTACTCCTATTACCTTCAGGACTAAAGCGGCAGCGCTTATTGGATTTGAAAACTGCACGCAAAATCCCATGGGGAGTTTTACTGTTGATAGGAGGTGGCTTGGCTTTAGCTAGTGGTTATACTGCAACAGGACTTGATATGTGGATAGCAGATAAGATGTTATTTTTGGGGGAATTGGATTATTTCTTGATTGTTCTAGTAATTGTTACAATTACAATGCTTACAAGTGAACTGATGAGTAACACTGCAGTAGCTGCATTACTGTTACCGATAATGGCTGTTTTAGGAACTGCCACAGAATTAGATCCGATTTTACTTATGGCACCTGTGGCATTTGCTACAAGTTATGGATTTATGATGCCCGTTGGAACTCCACCAAATGCAATTGCTATTGGAAGTGGCTATGTGTCAATAAAACAAATGGTTCGATATGGACTTCCGTTTGATCTTATTTGTATTCCAATTGTCACTGTAATGATAGTATTTTTGATGCCTCTGGTTTGGGGAGTGTAACAAATTTTGTGTGCAGACGGGTTGAAAAATGGAATAAAAAATTTAGATCTTAATTATTTTGAACGTATTGAACTATGATGTAAACTCCAATGGCGATTAACATGAATGCGCTCACACCTATTGCTTGTTTATCTGATTTTGTTAAAAACATATTTTCAATTTTTCATCATCTGCATATATTTTTGTCTCTCAAACACTAGATGAATCTCAATGGATTTGAATCTAAGATTATAACATGACATTATGCCAAGATATCTGTGAGAACAATAAAGAAAATTATTCTTATCGTAATAATTCTTGTCGTACCATTTATTTATCTCACTTATGCAAGCAGTGGTTATTTCATTGCAGTTGTACTTGGACTTTTGATACTTTTTTCACCATTTATCATAATAGATCTTAGAAATCGTAAAAAGTTATAATTCTATATCTATCTTAATCCTCAAAACTGTATCTGGACTTCTACAAATTGGAATCTTTAGAATTTTAAATAAATCCAAGAATTATTGATGAAATTCAAATCTGGAGTTTAATTACTTGAAAACTAATTTCTGATAACTGTTGGAATTTTTTTCCTAAATGAAATTTTATAATATATTAAAATCCCTAACAATTCTGCATATTCAATAAACCCTACTGTGTAAAAATGCAATAACCACCCATCTACTTCTTGATCAATTGATGCAATTGCTGCACTCATCTGGGGAAATGATGTAACAAAGATTCAGGTGCAATCAAAAATCCATCAACCCAATCATTTGTTTCCCAACTTTCTGTTTGTTTTAACACTGATGTATCTGAAGGGATATTTTTGATATTTTCTAGTTTGAAATCAGAATGAACAGAATTTCCTTGCTCTATTGCAAAAATCATTGATCCTAACAAAATTAAAAGAAATACAGATTCCCCAAAAATTAAAATTCCGCGTTTACCTTTTTGAAATTTGTAAATTTGTCGTTCAAGCATGGGTCCAAAGAATCCTAGTTTTTGTTTTTTTGCAAGAATAATTACTGATATTGAAATTATCGAAATTATGCCTGCTGATCCAAACCAATCATCTGAAACATATTGTACAAAAAGTATTCTTGCCGGTAAAAGCAACCCTGCCATTATTCCAAAAACAATTAGAGATTCAAAAATCCCTCTCAATTCTTTTTCTTACCTCTGGCATTTGTTCTCAAAATTGCTTTACAGCAAATACACCTTGTATCTTCTAATGAGAAGAAAATCCCACAAAAAGTACAGCGTTTGTGCCCAATTTCATACCTAATTTTGTTTGAAACTGGTTCTGCTTTATGCATCACACAAATTCCTCTACATGTTCTACCCACAATTTTTCACTTTGATTAAAATTTGAAATTATTGTATTTGAATAAATGAAAATTTTTTATCTAGTGCCAACTATTACACTGTTCTGAGAATTTTAGGGATCTCTTCGAGTGTTGTATTGGTTACAACATCTGCATCAAATTTTGGAATTTTTTCTTCATGTAATGCAAATCCTCCTACCAAAATTGGTATATCAAATTGCCCTTTGATTTTTTTAACCATCCTTTGCCCTGCTAAAATATTATCTTTTAACGTAATTGATAAAAATACCACATCTGGTTTATTATTTTCAATAAAACTTAGTATTGATTCTGTAGGAATAGATGTTCCCATATTGTATATTTTGAACCCTTTAGAGGAAAGATATGTTTCAAGTACATCTGAACCTAAACGATGTTCTTCACCTGTAGGAACACAAATTAGGATTTTCTTTTTATTTACAGTTGTAGTTATTTTTCCTGTTATTTTTTTTACCAATGTCTGTGCCGTATTACTTGCTACATGTTCTGTTCCTATGCTGATTACATTTTTGGCCCAATCATCCCCAATTTCATACATCACTGGTTTGAGAATTTTATCAAAGAAATCTTGAATATTAAATATTTTAACATACTCTTCATAAATTTTTAACGATTCTTGAATATCTCCTTCTGTTAATTTTTTGTATAATTGTTTTTTTGATTTTATTGAAGACTCTTCTCTTTTTTTAATGTCTTTTGGATTATATTTTGCTATGACTGATAATATTTTTGGATCATTTCTATAATCTATTGGTAAGTCATCATTTACAACATCAGATGATTTGCCCAGATATTTGACAATTTCCTGTTTTGATGTATTCTTTTTTGCATCCCATACACTTTTGACAAGATACAGATATTGATCAGATTTTATTTTCTTTGCTCTAATGTACACCATGAATATTTTATTTTATTACGGCATATAACTAATGCTAACTTTTACTTATAGTGCTAATATCTATTATTTCTTACCACTTAACGCCTAATTCCACTCTATATTGGCACTAGAATAATATTTTAACACTAGGTTAAATATGATGAATTAAAAAAAACAACAATGAAAAGCGCAATAACTGCAATCGTAGCAATTCTACTAGTTGCCTCAACTACATCTTTTGCTTATGCAGAAGTTCCATCATGGGTTAAAACCAATGCTGGATGGTGGGCAGATGGAAGTTTATCTGAATCTGAATTTATTTCAGGCATTGAATTTTTGATCACAGGTGGAATTATCGCAGTTGCTCCAACAAGCATATCTTCTGAAACATCTGAAGGTGTTCCATCATGGGTTAAAACCAATGCTGGATGGTGGGCAGATGGTACTCTCTCTGATGGTGAGTTTGTAAACGGCATTCAGCATTTGATGTCCCTTGGAATAATCAATATTCCAGTATCTGTAACCACACCAACACAAGAAGAGCATACTGTTTCTGATATTTCAGAATCCGGTTCACTTCAAACAGAATTAGATGCATGTTCAGAAATCAAAAGAGCTTATGATAGACTCAACTGTGAAAGATCTGCAAAACACTTGATCAGCGTATATCAATACAAACTTGATTCTCAAGTATTTCAAACAGGATCTGTTACTTACTATTGGTCTGGACTTGATACTGAAGGAAATAATTTTGAAATTACATCCTCTGGTCAGGCAATGCTTAGATTAAAAATTCTAGTTGAAAATACTGGTTCTACTCAAAACGAAGCATTGTTTTGTACAGGACCTGCTATTTGTAACTATGATGTCACAAACGGTGACACTGATTACAAATACTCTGGAATGGATTTCACAAATGGACAAGTAATTCTAAAACCTGGAGAATCTAAATTCTTCAACATGTTCTTTGGCCCAAACATTGGTGGTGGTGGAACAACGTTTGAATATGTTCAGGGAAAAGACTACTACTTTAGAGGTAGCGAATCATATGGTGATCTCTCTATTCCATTAAACTTGGAATAGACTCCTTTTTTATTTTTCATACCTGTCTGTACCTTATTTTATATCTAAAATAGTCTGATAAATCACATAAAGTTGAAACCTGGATCCTGATTTCAATTATTTTTACTATAAACAGTTCAAAGTTCTACAACACTACTTCCTTTCTCTGTTGATTCAAATTTGTATATCTGCTCAACTGATGAATCCTCAAAAATTTCTGTATCGTGAGTAATTATTAGAAACTGCATCTGTGTTTCTGCATTTGAAATATTTGATAACTGTGACAATACTCCAACTAGTGATTTTTTCCTTTCTGCATCAAGGTGAGTTGTAGGCTCATCTAGTATCATTAAATTAAGATTTGATGCACCAAGTAGGCTTGCCATTCCTAATCTTAATGCTAATGCTACACTTACCTTCTCCCCCCCACTAAGTGATTCCAAGTCCAAGACTTCACTTTTTGAGTAACATGCTATGGAAATATCTCTTGTTTTTTCTGATAATGCAATTCGTTGTATCTTTGTATTAAGTAGAGTTAGATGCTCTGATGCTTTAGCAGAAATTGTATTTAATGCCCAAGACCTTAAGCTTGTTGCCACTGGTCCGTCTCTGCTGAAAATGTTTGTTTGAATTTCATTTAGATTCTCTACATATTCTTTAACAATTTTTAACTCAGTCACTGCACTTTGAATTACTTTGATTTGTCCCTCACCTTTGGATATTTTCTCTGAAATAGCTCCCAACTGTTGATCAATTTGAGATAGAGTTCTTTGTTTTTCATTTATTGATTCTTTGAGTTTGGAAAATTCATACTCGTCAAATCCCTTTGTTTCTGTTTCTAGTTTTGTTATATTTTCAAAAATTGTTTTAGCATGCGTATCAATTTGTGATATTTCTGATAAATTTTCTTTATCTTTTGGAATATTTTGTATATTCTGCTTTTTTGTTTTTACATCCTCTTGAATTTTTACCAATTCTTCTTTACTTGTTATGGAATGAGCTCTTAGTGTAGCTTCTGCATTTCTTGAATCCTGCAATTTTTCTGAAAAATCTTTCTTTTTTTGTTTATACATCTCATTTTCTTTTTCTTTGGAACTAACTTCTTCTTGTAATTGGATTATCTCTTGTTTGAGATGTTCTTCTTGAAATAATGGATTTAATTTTTCAACCTCTGAATCACACACTGGACATTTGTTATCTTTTAGTTGTAGTTTTGATGCTAGTGATTGTTTTTCTTTTAGTGATGCAATTTGGCCTGATGCTTGCTGGATTTTTTTAATTGTATCATCAATTGCCTGCTCTACTTTTTCTATTTTTGATTCCAAATCCTTTTTTATCTCAATATGCTCAAAACACCCCTCACAATCCCTAATTTTACGCTCATTTTGGCTAATTTCGTATTGAATATCATCAATTGCTTTTTTTGCATATTCTACGAGTTCCTTTTTTCTTAATTCTAATTGATTAATTTTATCTATCTTTGGAGTTTCAGTTTCTACTTTTTCTCTCAACTCATCAAGCTTGATTTGTATCTCTTTTTGTTTTGATTCTAGCTGTTGTTTTTCAGGTATTGCTATTTGAATTTCATTTTGAGTATTTTCTAAATCTCGTAAAAGAATTTCAATATGTGTATCATCGTATCCGACATCCTCTTTGATTTTTTCACGAAATTCCTTGTTTACTGTTTTCATTGATTCTGATGCAACATCAAGTTTGTCAATTCCAATTATCGCGTTTAGTAATTCTTTGAATTCTTTGGGTTTTGCATTAATTATTGCATTTAACTCCCCTTGTTGTACAATTGATGCAATTTTTAACTTTTCAAAATCAAGGCCGATAATTTTTTCAACCTCGTGAGTCATTGATTCTCCAAATTGCTTTCTTTCTCCTGCGGCAATCTCTATTTGTTCATCATTAGTTGTATCTGAGAATTTTGCAGATAAAGTTCCTTTACTATCTATTTTTCTTACTGCTTCGTATTGTTTTCCATTTACTGAAAATACAACTTTTGAAAATCCTTGGGTTGCCCCTCGTTTAATCAAACCTTTGTTTGATTTTCTTGTATGTTGTCCAAACAATGCAAATGTTATGGCATCAATTATACTTGATTTTCCTGCTCCGTTATTTCCTACAAATACTGTGACACCATTTCCAAATTCTAGTTTTGTATTTGAATGTGCTAGGAAATCTCCAAGCTCTATTGATGTTATCATTTACTTTTTTCCTTTTTGAAACTTTGATATTTTTCATAAATTCTTTGAGATGCTTCTTTAATTTCACCTGATACCAAGATTGGCAGTAATTCTTTGATTGCAAATTTTGCTTCTTCTTCTGAACCGAGTGTATCTGCTGAGAGCCTAAACATTTCATCATCAATTACACTTGGTCTATCTAAAAACACTGTAGAGTCTGAAATTTGTTTTGTGCTTATCTTCCAAAAACATCTGAGAACTAGTGAGTTTAGCCTTGCAATTTGTGCCTGAATATGGTCTGTTTCTATGTTTTCACCTTGAATTCTTACCTCTACAATTGGTTTTTTGCTAGAGTCTGAAATTTTTTGTGCAATCTCATCTACTGTCTTTGATAGTTCATCATATTCTGTTTTAAATGAAAACTGTGGTCTTGTTTCTACTTTGATCCAATTGGGGACTGCTTCTTTTCTAGAAAGGTCTACCTCAAAGAATCCTTTTTCTCTTTCTTTAATTCCTTCACTGGTAGTTGATTCAGTTGAACCCGGATATACTACTGGACCTCCCAGATGACTAAACTCTTTTACGTCTTTATCATGCAAGTGACCCATTGCATAATATGTAAAATTCTTTGGCAGATCAGTTGACTGAATCTCTCCTGCAAATTTGTTAAACTCTGTTACTCCCTGATGTAAAACTAGAATTTTATGTCCAGAATGTTTTTGTGCAGCACTATCAACTGTTGCAAACTTTTCTTCATACTGTGGAATTTCTGGCTTTCTAATTTTATCAAATCCTGCAAAAAGAATTCCCTTGTACTCAAACGGTTTGCCCTGACCAATATATTTTGAAAATCCTAAATTATGATATACGTATGGAATTGGGGTAGTTCTAATCCTGCTAATATCGTGTTCTCCTAGAATGAAAAATGAATCAATATTGTTTTCTTTTAATCTTTTTAGAGCATTTCCCATTTGTACAATTGCAGTACCATTTGGATTTGGAACATGAAATATATCGCCTGCAAATATTACAAACTCTACATGATCTTTAATTGATGTATCAATTGCTTGATTAAATGAATCATAGACGTCTTGTGCACGTTCATCTGAACCATACTGCACTAATCCTAAATGTGTATCTGAAATATGTGAAAATAACATTTAATCTAATAACAAATCCTTTTGTACTAATCCTTGTGTTGACTCTACTGCAACGTCTTTCATCTTCTCTGCATTAGCCCATGCATTAACTGCACTTTGATCTGCGCCCATTATCTTTTCTTTAACTTCTTCAACATGTACAAGTGATGGCAGATTAGTCCACTGCCCTACCAAAACTGCATCTCCTACGTTAAGTGAGGTCAATTGTGCTATCAATTCACGACTAGTTGACTCTGTAGCTGAGGCTATCTGACGTTGATCGTCTTCTTGAATTATCTTCATTATTGCAAAAGAACCCATTTGACTGAGAACATTAAGATCCACACTTCGTGGCCTTTGTGATACCACTCCCAACCCTAAACCAAACTTTCTTCCTTCTCTGGCAATTTTTGCAGCCCAGTACTTTGCACTGGTATCATGATCTTTTGGAATAAACACATGTGCCTCTTCTATGATTACAAATATTGGTGAATTGAACTTGTAATTTCTAATCTTTTTACTCTTTCCATGTTTTGCAATGCTTGCATCTTTTCTATCTTTTAGTAATTGTTGCAAGTAAAACGCCAATGCAACATTAGCTTGTTTTTCTGATAATTCTGAAATGTTGAGAATATTTGCACGTCCTTCTTTTATGAAACTAATTGGATCTCCCATGTCTGGATCTAAAATATCTTCAAACCTTCTTTGAGATTCTTCAATAATATCTTGAACTCTGTATGCTGATGATCTAATCTCTTTTATTTTTTTATCTTCTGAATTTACAATAAAATCTACTTCTGTTTCTAATTTTTTCCAAAATTCTTTTGATTTTTTGACAGTTTCTGTAAATGCCATTCTTAACACTCTTTGTTGAACAGTGGCACTTTCTCTAATCTCTAACACATCCGATAACTGGTCTGCATCTAATAATCTTGGATTTATCTTTGCATCAATTACATTGATTCGTGGAATGTTAAGACCTGTGTAATCATTATGGTAGTCAAAAATTATTACGGTTCCCTTTAGTTTTGAAATTTGTTTTGTAATTAAAGACACAAGGTTACTCTTACCCATTCCAGTCATTGCTAAAATTCCTAAATGTCTTGAAACTATTTTATCTAAATTCACTTTGGCATCAATTGATTTATTTCGTAAGAGATTTCCAATGCTTACCCACCCTTCTTTTTTAGGACTGAATATTTCCTCCAAGTCTTGTTTGCTTGGTAAGGTGATTTCTGTGCCTGGAATTGGCGGAATTGCAGGTATGATTGATTGTCCTCGTCTAAGATTTTCTAAAAATCCCAAAATTCCAATATGTGCAGTATACGTTTTGTCTCTTTTGTTTAACTCTGCAATCTCTGTACTTTCTTCAGCTTCATCAAAATTTTTGACATCTGTAAATGCTGCACTTGATACAGAAGATTTTTCTACTAATCCTAAAATTTCTCCTTCATCTGAACTGATCTTAACATATTCTCCTACTGATAATGCTCTTGCAGTCAGTGCTGTGACAAATGTTGGTTTTGATTCTCCAATAACAAAACCTAGACTCAACCCAATACCTCCCGCGAACCAATTTCATTACTTAGACCTAACAAACTAACCATCTTTCCAAGTTCTTTATCAGATATTTTACAGTTATTATGTGCAAGCTTGAGTGCATGTGGATATCCTCCAACACTAGTCTTGTATAGTCTATTCATAACTGATCTAATCTCATTCTCATCGTGATGGTCTCCTAAAAATTCTAATTTGATTATTGGAGTAGAGTCACTTAATCTTACAAATGTTGAGGAGATTATTTTATCTGCACCGTATCTTTTTTCTACAAATATTTTACTGAATCCTGGCTTGTTAGTCACATGATTATAATAGAAAATATCTCCTGCAAGTGAACCAAAATTCTCAAATTGTTTTTTTGTGTTTGATGTTTTTGCAATAAAAATTACATTGTCTTTTTTCTTCATTATTCTTACAATTGATGAACCTAGATTTGCTTGTCTTGTCATTAATTGAGAATGCAGTGAACCATCCATCAATACAAGGTCTACTTGCTCTACTGTTTTCTCACAAGCTTCAATCTCCATTTTACTTGCTACACTTGAAATATCATCAGCAGATCCTAATCCTGACTTGTGCAAGTCCACAAGAATTTCCCCATCTGATTTAATTGAGACTGCAGTAGTTGCCCACAATTCTATCCCCTGAAATTTAGTATTGTTAAAACTAGAATCAATTCCCGCTGTAACTACTTCTTCTTTTGTAGGCGTAAATTCCACCCAATTACTTCTCGCCTTTTGTAAAATTTGTTCAAATTTTGGACCTTTGAGAATTGAGAGCATCTTGTCTCGATTAATAATGGCGTCTTTGTAGACTGTATTGAGCACAACAATACTTTGTATGTTTGAATAAAATCTTTAGGTTATCTTTAGCGTTGACAAAACTGATCCATTAAATCCTCATCCTATCCTGCCATTGAAAATTATTTTCTCATCTGTTCCTGATGG
>Ga0209047_1001675_pt1 | contig 15853 bp, 22 predicted proteins | sample SaaInlV_165m_DNA_3_FD_184681 | JGI IMG/M metagenome (GOLD analysis project Ga0209047, IMG submission 184681) | Marine microbial communities from expanding oxygen minimum zones in the Saanich Inlet - Saanich Inlet SI037_S3LV_120m_DNA (SPAdes)... | ecosystem: Environmental > Aquatic > Marine >...
TAGGAAGAATATCTAAAGCAGTTTTAACTTGGGTGGTGTATGCGGCACAAACTTCACATGTTTCTTGAGAAATAATTAAATCAGGATCAGCATCAAGAAGATTTTTTTTATTTAATTCAAAAATATTCTTCCCATCACGTAATAGAGTGCAAGTAATAGTATTGATTTCATTACTAGTTAATTCATCAGAATTAATTACAGATGAGATCACTTGTGATTTCAACGTAGCAGTAACAGGATATTTACACTCATGTGTAACTCCAAATAATTTATCTTCTACACCAAACTCATAAAGTAACTCAGTAGCACTTGGCAAAAAAGAGACTATTCGATCAATTCCCATATTTCAAAATAAATCATGCAACTTTAAAGATTATAGATTAACTAATCGTTAATATCAAAAATTAGTCAAGTTAATAGGCTCATTTTAGGCATAACCAACATTGTCATCAAGTTCTCAAGACATACGACGATCAATATTATCAAAATGGCATGAAACATTATCAAAACATGGGAATTTATTTTCAGCAGATTCCATTAGCGGTACAAGTCCACCATCAGTATTTGTTGGATCATATAATTATCCAAAAGTGTTTGTCGGTCCAATGGTCCCACCAATTCACGGAGATACCAGTTTATTAGATAATCCAGAAAAATGGAAAGGAAAATCACTTGAAGAAATTATTAATTTTCGTTTAAATTTAGTTAGAGGAATTCAAAAAACGCCTGTAGAACAAACAGAAGGCAGATACATTGAGAATTTACAGGAAGTTACAATGTCATCAAAACCAACAGATCTAGATTTAATATTTAACAAAAATGTATCAACAAATATTTCCATTGATGGTGAAAGTGCACCATTTGGCCCAGTAGGAGAAATAAAATCTGCAAAATTCTCAGGAAGTGTATCTACCAAACCAATTGAAAAAATATTTTATGATAGAGATATGAAAGCACAAGATGCAGTTTTAAAATTATATAACTCAGGAATTGAAATTTCCAAAATACAAAAATGTTTTAGCATTGGAATGTTGGGGCAAAAAAGAAAGCTGGTTCCTACAAAATGGAGCATTACTGCAACAGATGACATCATATCAAAATCAATAGTTGAAGAAATTTTAGAAAATAGTTTAATTGATACATGTAAAATTTTTTCATATGAACATTTAGGAAACATATTTTCAGTGGTGTTGTTTCCACATAGATGGATTTTTGAAATGGTAGAGGCATGGTATTCAAACGGAATTTTAGGATTTGGGTCAGATAACGAGGATGCACGAGGAATAAACCATCAACCAAATATTGCAGGAGCATATTTTGCAGCAAAATTAGGAGTTTCAGAATATCTATTAAAAAATAAAATTCAATCAGGAGTTTTAATTTTTAGAGAGATACGACCAGAATATGCAATTCCAGTTGGTGTATGGCAAGTACGTGAAGGCATTAGAGAAGCAATGAAACAAAAACCAAAAATTACTTCAGATTTTAATTATGCATTACAATTAGCAGCAACAAAAACAAGTATAACTAAAAAAGAATGGATTGCGAATGGAAGTATGACCAACATGGTCAGACAAAAAACACTTTCAGATTTCGTATAATAAATTAAAAATAAAATAAAAAATTAATTTTACCAGAATGAACGAATTCTTTTTACTGTGGTATATCTGTCAGCCAATACAAATCCAGACATCAGACCCATAATTGAACCAAATATAACATGTACAAAAGCACTATACCAAAGAACATGAGTATTATTTATCAAAAGAGATGTTAGTGACTTAATTTCTTTGTCGGTAAAATCAGCTGAACCATTTGAGAGGACATTAGCATCAATAGCAGGTACAAAGACAAGAGCATGTAAAGGTACAAAAATCAAACCAAATACAATAGCACCACCAACAGCACCAGTCAAAATTCCTTTAGGAGTAGTAATTATTCTAAAGGTTTTCCAATTTTCAGATATTAAATTATACACAACACCAATTATTGCAGAGGCACATATTCCTAGGAAAATAGCTAGTACAGGTTCAACTCCAAATGCAGAATCCATGGTTTTGAAAAATAAACCATGTGGCAAACCCAATTGTTGATCAACTGAGAGAAATGTTGCAAACAATGCAACACCAGCAATTAATCCAACACCAAGTCCAACTTTAATAGTACCTTTAGTATCAGATGGAGAATCACTGATAGAACTCATATCTATTTTTCCACAATACCCATTTATTAATTTAATAGGCAATTATCATGATCTCATATCAATCATCTGAAACAACAGAATTATTTTTAATTTTCTCTAAAGTCAGGCTAATTTCTTTTAAAGCCCATTCAATATCAGCAACATCATCAGAAGATAGAGATTTTTTCCATTTATCTAAAACAATGTGACCAATTTCAGAACAATTTGATAATAAATTCCAATAAGGATGATGTTCTGCAGTAGCATGGGCTAATTCAGTCACATCATTAAGACCGTTTTGGGCTCTTGCTAAAGAAGTAATTTTTGCACCAAATATTTTGATGATGTCATATTCAAGATCTTCTTCAATTTTCAGCCCTAGATCAGTTTCATATTTTTTTGCCAAGTCCATTAAATCATGATGAAAATCTTCAAAATCAGTCATAGTGATAATCTCTGATGTTCTGCCAACATACATCTGTTAAAAACTACAATTATTCCAGCTTTTCGAGCTAATTCTTCTGATTCAAAATCATGAATTCCTTCTTGAAGCCAAATTACTTTGGGTTTTTTTTCAATACAATCATGAATAATTGATGAAATTTGTTCAGAAGGTCGAAATACATCAATAACATCAACATCCTCATCAATTTCAGATATTGAATCATAGCAAGTCACATCTAGAATTTTCTCAGCAGTAGGATTAACAGGAGTGACATCATATCCATTATCAATCAAGTATTTGGGAACATAATGTGCTGCTTTTGATGAATGTTTAGACATTCCAATTACAGCAATTTTTTTCAATGACAAAATATTAAGAATTTGTTCATCAGAATGAGGATCACTATCCATAATTAGTTTAGAAAAATGTAGCATATAATTTTTGAACAGAGCATGTTTGTTCAACAAATACAAATACAATTAAATTTAAAAAATAATGAATAAAATGACAAAATCAATATTAGTCACAGGCGCAACAGGATTCATCGGTTCAAGATTAGTTGAGGAGTTAATCAATAAAGGATACAATGTAACAAGTTTAATTCGTAAAGGAAAAAAAGGAAATCCAAAATCAAAAATCATTTACGGAGATTTAACAGATGAAAAAATAAATTTTAATGATAATCAATTTGATTGTGTTTTTCATCTTGCTTCCCATACACCTTTAGAAAAAAATAAGAAAGTTTTACAAAAAGTAAATTTAGAAGGAACAAAAAAATTATTTAACGAAATAAAAACAATAACAAAAGCAATCATCTATATTTCAGGATTAGGAGTATATGGAGAAACGGGAGAAACAATTGTAAATGAAAATCAAAGATATAACCCCAATACAGATTTTGTGAAAATCAGATTAGATGCAGAAAAATTTCTAAAAGAGAACACATCTAAAAATAAAATAGATTTTGCAGTGGTTCATTTTGGGGACGTATACGGGCCAGATGGATGGTTTTATGAAATGCTAATCAAAAGATTGAAAAAAAACACATTCAGGATGCCAAAAGGAGGAGAATACTACAAAGGATTTGTGCATGTAGATGATGCAGTAGGTAGCATGATTGCAATATTAGAAAACAAAAGGTTTGGAGAATCATTTATTGTGGCAGATGCAAACCCAGTGACTTTCAAAGAATTTACAAACTTTACAGCAGATCAAATAAATGCAAAGCATCCAGGAAATGTTCCAATGTTTTTAGCTAAAGCAATACTAGGAGGGGATTTGATTAAATTACTAACAACATCAATGAAAGTATCAAATAAAAAAATCTCAGAGATATATGAATTCAAATATTCAAATTATAAAGAAGGAGTAAAGCAAATTATTTCAAAATTAAATGAAAATAATAGAATATAATGTAAATCACAGAGTATTTTAATTATAAAAAATCAGAGACATTATGGAGAAAGAACCAAAAGACGTAATTGTATTAGGTTCAATTCGTCGAGGGAAGAAAAAATTTTCAAATATTCAAAATGAAATAAAGATCACAGCAGAAGAGCTAAATTCAATTTTAGAAGATCTTGAGAATAAAGGATACCTCAGAGTAGAAGAGAGAAAAGGATGGTTTGGAAAGAAAATTGAATTAAAAATTACAGAGAAGGGTTCAAATGAATTAGACAAAAAAATCATAGAGATTCAATCCAAATGGAAAGAAATGCAATCAATTTACGAAACAGGAGACAAACAAAAACTTCAGCAAAAAATGGAAGAAAATAAATCAATTCTTCCAACCATGATGTTTTTTGGCATAATGGATATGATGATGTTTTCAATGATGTTTAGTATGATGGGAATTGGGATGTCAGATTATATTTCACAAGAAAACATGGCAGATGCAGGTATGGATGATAATAGTATGGATGATGCAGGTATGGATGACGGCGGATTTGATTTTGATATTGGATTCTAGAGCTCATTTAATACTGGAATCAAAAATAACAAGTAAATGATCTACAATTCATTTGAAGATACAGGATTACTCAAAGTTTTAAAATTTTTAAAAATTCACAATACAGAATACCTTTCAGGACAAGACCTCAGTGATGTTTTAAGAATAAGCAGAGTTGCAGTTTGGAAACAAATCAAAAAAATTCAAGCATTAGGGTACACAGTAGAATCAAAACAAAAAGAAGGTTACAAACTTACAAAAAATTCAGATCTCCTATTGCCATGGGAAATTGTTTCGGGATTAGAAACCAAAGTACTAGGTCAACAAGCATATTACTTTGATTCAGTAGATTCAACTCAAAGTCAAGCCATGAAAATGGTGAGTGAATCAAAGAAAGAAGGAACTATAATCATTGCAGAAAAACAAACGGGTGGAAGAGGAAGATCAGGAAGAAAATGGGTCTCGCCAAAAGGGGGCATTTGGTTTTCAATAATTTTACATCCAAAATTTGATATCTCAAACACAACTCTATTTCCCATTGCTTCATCATTAGCATTATCAATTGCAATTCAAAAAACTTGTAAAATTTCAACAGAACTAAAATGGCCAAATGATCTAACAATTAAAGGAAAAAAGATTGCAGGCATGTTAATTGATGCATCATTGGAATCAAATAAAATAGAAAATTTAGTTTTAGGTGTTGGGATAAATTTTAACGTGAATGTAAAAGAAATTGAAAAAGAATTAAAAAAAACACCAAACTTTTACGGAGTATCAAGTCTAAATGATCAAAAAAATAAAACAAGTCAAATAGAATTAATTCAATCATTTCTATTAGAATTAGAAAAAGTGTATGAAGAATTAAACAGAAATCAAATTAAAAAAACAATTGAGGAATGGACAAAAAGATCATCAACAATTGGGAAACAAGTAGAAATGAATACAATGAATGGAAAAATAAGCGGTAAAGCAATCAAGATAGATGAAGACGGAGGATTAATCATCAAAGACAAAGAAAAAACAAATAAAATTTTTGCAGGAGATATAGTTCATTTATAAAAATAAATTATTTTTTAGGTTTAGGTTTAGGTTTAGGTTTAGGTTTAGGTTTAGGTTTAGATTCAATTAAAGAAGATTGTTCATGTAGAATTTCTTTCAATTGAGCCTGAATTTCAAAAACAGATGATAAAAGAACCCCCATAGATTTAGAATATTGTTCATAAATAGAAATCAAATTAGTTTTCTTTTGATCAGATTTAATCAAATATTCATTTAAACGGATTAAATTAGAATTTTCAATAAGTTCAGGAATCCTAACAGTAGGATCACCTAAATCATCTAATTCAGATTGTAATTGTTGAATTTCTTTTTGTAGATCATAAATATTTGTAGAAATTTTAATTTCAGTCAACATAAAAAGACGATATGTTGAATGAATTAAAGATTATCATTTAGAATTAAAATAAAATATAGAAAAAAACATCTAGGAAGGGCAAAGTATAGAAACAAAACAAAATTAGATAAAACAAGGATGAATCAGATAAGGCTCACATTAATTATTACGTCAATAATCATATTTTCGATACAAATTGGAACACAAGAAACGTTTGGTGAAACTCAAAGAGAAGTAAACGTGCTACTTAATCAAGCAAGTGAGCATTTACTAAATGGAGAATACAAACAATCAATCACAATTTATGATCAAATTTTAGAAATTAATCCCAATGAGTCAACTGCATTAAACATGAAAGGAATTACATACAACAATATGGAAGATTATACAAAATCAGCAGAACAATTTTTTACAGCACTACAAGAAAATCCTGAGGACGTAGTAGCATTAACGGGTATGGGAATAGCATTAGGGAATTTAGGAGAATATAATGAATCAATTACATATCTAAACAAAGCACATATTGAAAATCCAGATAACAAAATTATAGAAAATTATAAAATCATTATAGAAAATACAATAAACAAATACCCATACACACCAACAGAAAAACCAATTAGTTACAAAAAACAGCATAATGGTGACATTCCTAATTGGGTAAAAGATACCACTAATTGGTGGTTAATGAAAAAAATTAATGAACAAGATTTTTTGAAAAGCATACAGTATATGATTGAGAAAGATATTATCAGAATACCACTAATTGAAGAATTAGAAAATAAAAAAAATATCTCAGAAATTAGAAGTAATTTGAATATGTGGAGTCAAAATGAATCATCAGATCAAGAATTTTTTAAAAATACCCAATGGTTAGTTGATAATAAATTCATAGAAATTAAAAAAACTCAAGAGGATATTGAACATGAAGAATATTTATTTAAAAAATACCTCAAAGATATTTTAAGGAATATTGATAAAGAAAAAAGGTACATAGAATTTTCAAATCCAAGTCAAGACGTAATTAAAAAATTTCTAAGAGATTATGAAAAATGGAATTTTGAGCAATATGTCCAAATGTCATCAACTAATTTCCCAGATCCAACATATGAAATTATTGATGAAGTGTACATTATCAAATACAAAGTATACATTAATCAACAGCCAATAGGACTTCCATTAGATCATGTCAGTACACTAAAGAATACATTTGAATTTTGGGAAGCACAAGAATTGAAAACAAATAATCAAAAAGCAAAAATGAAATTTGAAATAACAAAATCAAAAGTAGATGCAAATGTATGGGTAACATGGGTAGTTAGAGATATTGGAGAAGGAGTATTAGGACATGCACACTTAGGAAAAGGCGTAGTAGAAGTAACGTTGGGGGATTACAGATGTGACGGTAGTTTTCAATTGTATAATATTGAAAGTGTTAAAACAATTATGACACACGAATTAGGACATTCAATTGGATTACCACATACAAACAATAAAGAAAACATCATGTATCCATCATTCAGTCCATCTTATGCATATTGTATGCTAAGCTAAAACTTAGTACAAGAAGTTAGTATATAAAATTAAAATCATTCAAACCATCATACAATTAACCTTAAGAAAGTGTGTAAAATTATTAAAAACATTAATCTAAAAAACCAAGTAATCATGCTTAAAAATTCATTAGTAATAGGTCCCAAATGTCCATCTTGCGGAAATAAAAAAATTGTTACTGACCAAAATACAGGAGAATTGTTTTGTGGAAAATGTGGAATAGTAATTACAGATAAAATTGTAGATGCAAGTGCAGAATGGAGATCTTTTTCAAATGAAGGAGGTACAGACCCAACCAGGACAGGGGCACCAACATCATTAACAATGCATGACAGAGGACTATCGACCATCATAGGTACAGTCAACAAAGATGCATCTGGAAAACCATTGTCAACTTCTATGAAAAGTACTATCGAACGTCTTAGAACTTGGGACAGTAGAAGTCAAACAAACTCATCAGCAGATAGAAATCTCAGACAAGCATTAAATGAAATGAATAAATTAAAAGACAAACTTTCACTTTCAGATACAGTAATTCAAAAATCAGCTTACATCTATAGAAAAGCATTAGAAAAAAAATTAGTTAGAGGACGGTCAATTCAAGGATTAGTGGCAGCATGTCTATATGCAGCATGTAGAAATACAGAAACGCCTAGAACCCTTCAAGATATTTCAAATGGAATGAATGTTAGGAAAAAAGACATTGCAAGATGCTACAGATTAATTTTCAGAGAATTGGAATTAAAAATGCCAGTAGTTGATCCAATAAAAGGAGTATCCAGAATTGCCAGTATTGCAGAATTAGGTGAAAAAACAAAACGAAAAGCCATTGAAATTCTAAATCAAGCAAAAGATTCAGGATTAGTGGCAGGAAAAGACCCTATGGGGATTGCAGCAGCATCACTGTATTTAGCATGCATAAGTACAGGAGAAATTAAATCTCAAAAAGAAATATCGTTAGCATCAGGAATTACAGAAGTAACAATAAGAAATAGATGTGCAGGTTTAAGAAAAATGCTCAAAAATTAGCTAGTTTAAAAACATCATTTCAAAGATTGTTCATACTCTATTTTATCCCACGGAAAAATAACATAAGAGTCATCAAGTGTTTGTTTACCATAAATTAATTGATCAGGGTACTTCATTCCACGTCTAGCAAATAAAGTGGCAAAAATAAATTTTGATGGGTCATCAACACGTAACAATACATCATCAAAACTTCTTCCAGTATCAAAAATATCATCCACAAATAAAGAATCAGAAGATACAGTGGTTTGATCAACATATATTTTTTTAATATCAAGAATATCTGCCAGTAATCGAGATGGAATCAATCCACCTCTACTCAATGTAGTAATACTAGAAAAAGATCTAGGTAATTTCAAAATTTGATTTGAAAGAGATAAAATTAAATTTTCAATATTACTCCAACTGACATTTTCTGTTGTATTCATATTAATAATTAAAATTAAGAAGGAATTAAATTATTAGAATCAAAATGTTTTGATTGGATTTTTTTTAATAGGTTCAATAATATTTAGAATTTTAAATGGAATATCACCAAAATTTTTATCTTTTTCACGAGACACTAACAAAACATCATCATTACTTAATGGGAAGCTCATTACAAGCACTTTATCCCGATAAGAGAGTGAAAAATGAACTATACCAAACTCAGTATCAAACTCATGTCTCATTCGAACACGTAATGCAAGTTCCATGAACATCATTTCATCTTGTTTTTTTGCTTCAAGTGAAAGTAAACCATCTTTCATACCACCTGCAGCCAAATGTCCACGAGCATTGATGAATCTAGCAGAACGCATTTTAGGATCTAATTGCAGAATTTGTTGACAGATATTTTCTAATTCTTCGACGTTATCCACATATACAATTAGGCAATAGAACTATTTATTGCGATCTGAATTAATTAGTAAGAATGCAATCAAAATCAGCCAAAGATTCAGTCGAATCATCCACAAATATGACAGAATATTACAAACATTTGTCATTATTTTGGACAGATATTATACATCTAATGTCAAGTAAACCACAAGCCCTAACATCGATAGGTCCAATGAGAGCATTTGCAGCAAATTCAAAAAAAATATCTGTAGAATTAATTGAAATAAATGAAAATTTACTTGGATTCAACCAATACATTACAGAATATTATAAACAATTATCAGAGGTATGGGGAGTAGCTCAAAAGAAAGTTAACCAAAAAGCACCAAAAATTCCCCAAGATGTTGAACAAATTGAAGCTGTCAAAAGGATATGGATAGATATTTTTGATAATGATTTTACAGAATTGTTTGATTCCAAAAAATTTGGAGAAAATTATGGGAATCTAGTATCAAAGGAATTAGAACTAACAAAACACTGGAATAACATTACAAACGTAATTTTACAATCAGTTAACCTCCCAAGCAAAGAAGAAGTTGATGAAGTGTATAAAGAAATTCATTCATTAAAAAAACGTGTTTCAAAATTAGAATTAGAATTAAAAAAGGAGAAAAGAAAAAATGCAAAATGAATCAGCAATAGATCCTAAAATCATAGAAGAGATTTTAAAATTTAGTAAAAATGTAATTGATGCCCCAAAATTTGTATCAGCGCCAGATGAAATAAGTTTAGAAGTTACCCCACACAAAGTTGTTCAAGAAATAGACAAAACTAGATTATTACATTACAAACCAATTATTGAAACTAAACATAAAACACCTTTGTTAATTTCATATGCACTAATTAACAGATATCACATATTAGATATACATCCAGAAAAAAGTTGGGTACGAAATCTATTAGAACAAGGATTTGAAGTATACATGTTAGATTGGGGAACCCCAACGAGTATGGACAAATATTTAGATTTTGATGATTATGTGAATGGGTATTTAGAATCATCAGTAGAACATATTAAAAATCAATCATCTACAGAACAAATTTCATTGCAAGGATATTGTACAGGTGCAACAATTGCTACAGCATATACTGCATTGCACCCAGAAAATGTCAAAAACTACATTGCAACAGCACCAGTAATTGATGGATGGAAAGATACAACGGTAATTAGTAATTTAGCAAAACATATGGATGCAGATAAAATGGTTGAAATAATTGGAAATATGCCTCCAGAATTCATGTATTATTGCTTTTCAGTTTTAAAACCTTTTGAGCAAGGAATTGAAAAGTATGTAAAATTTTTCAAAAATATTGATGATAAAAAATATGTGGATAATTTTTTGAGAGTTGAAAAATGGTTAGGAGATACGCCTCCCATTCCAGGAGAATTATTTAAACAATGGATTAAAGATATCTATCAAGAAAACCTCCTCATTCAAAATAAAATGCATGTAGGGGACGAACTCATAGATTTAAAAAAAATAGATATGCCTATGTTTACACAAGTAGCAGTAGGAGATCATTTAGTTTCACCTGAATGTAGCATGCCATTACATTATGCAGTAGGTAGTGAGGATAAAACTTTGAAAATATATCCAACAGGCCACGTAGGAATGATTGCTAGTTCATTATCACAAAAAAAAGTGTTACCAGAAATGGGTACATGGTTAGCAGAAAGATCATAAAAAAGTGGAGAAAAAATACCACTAGTTATTTTTTGTTGTGAATGCAGAAACCCAAGACTGTAAAATGTTTTTATTTAATTCAACGAATGATTTTGCATTATCATTGAAAGTTTTGATGTTTTGTTGTGTAGCATCAATACTTGCCAATACTATTTGATTTTGTATTGATGATGCCTTGACAATTTCTTCAGTTGTGTCATCAATTACCTTTAATGTAGTACTAGGAACATCAGATGCAATACCTGCTTTTATTACAAATTCTTTTTGAATTGCGATAGAAGAATCTACCATATTTTCAAATGCTTGTAAATATTCCTGTTGTATGTTTGTAATGGATTGATGGTATTGTGGTACTGATTTTTTTACACCATTAAACATTTTGTCGATATTTTCTTGATATACAGAAAATATATCTTTAGAATTTACTTTTGTTGTTTCGTTTTTACTCAATTTTTCACCTCTTTAATTTTTGATTTTTTTGCGATTGGTAAAATAATGACTTGCACCAAGTCACCATCGCCTAGACCAAGGGCATTACGTTCAGCTTCAGGAATTGAAATTCTACCATTGCTACTAATTGTGGTTTTGTATGCGCCCCAATTCATAAAAGATGGAAGCATTTGTCCGATGTTAAACATGGTATCCATACTCTTTGTTTGCATAGATGACATGTTATCCATAAGATTGGATTGAGTCTGTAGAGTTTTTTCAGAAACATCTCTTAGAGTTTCTAATGGGTTGAATGTTTGATCAGATTGATTAGTCATCAAAGAGCCAAAACTTTTCATAAATTCAGTTTGAGCTTGACCACTTTTTTGAATCCAATCCTTAAACATGGTTGTTGGATCATATTGGTTATTGTTACCATTCATTACCAATAGTAGACAATAAACGATATTTAAATCATTTTATGGATTATTTAAAAAATTCAGCACAGTGGATGCAAAAAGTTCAGGTTCCTGAACATATGGGGTATGACCACAATTACGCATTTCATAAAATTTACAATTAGGTATAGAAGATACAAAATCATTTGCAAAAGTGATTGGGATTACAGGATCATCAGACCCCCAAATTATTAGTGTTGGAGAAGCGATATTTTCAAGTTTTTGTGTAATTAGTTCACAGTTTTTCAATCCCAATACAGTAGACATAAAAGCAAATTTGGCATTAGGTAATTTCATTCTAGATACAAATCCATCAATTATTTTCATAGGTATTTTTTTACCAGAACCATCCATTGTTTCAAATGCATTTTTTGCACTTTGTTCATTTGGATATAATGCAGCCATAATGTATTCATCAAGAGCAAAAGTAGATTGTTTCATAATTCCAGAAGGGGATACTAAAATTAACTTGTCAACATTTTGAGAATGAGATGATGTGTATTCTGCAGCTATTTGACCACCAAGAGAAGAACCAACAATACTAGTTTGATCAATATTCAAAGAGATCAAAAATTTTTCTAAAAAATTTGAAAAAAAATCAATTGTATAATCAGCTATAGGTTTGTCACTATAACCAAATCCAATTAAATCAGGTACTATCACATGAAATTCCTTTTCAAAAAAAGGTAGTACATACTGCCATCTTTCAGATGAAGCCCCTAATCCATGAACAAGAACAAGTGTTTTTTTAGAAGAACCAGATTCTAGATAACGAATTTTATTTCCATCAATTTCTACAAACTTTTCTTCCAATGTTTTAGCGTCAATCTCATTACTAGATAAGTATAATGAATTTTGCGATCAAAAACATATTTAAGATTTTAAAAAACGGAATTAACAAAATAGTATCCTATTTTAAGATCAAAAATAATAGAAATTTGTGATAAAAAAGAAAATTTCAAAAATTTTAGTCCCATTAGATGGATCAAAAAATTCTGTTCGAGGCTTAGAAACTGCAATTACATTAGCAAGAAGTTGTGGAGCAATAATTACTGGATTTTATTCAATTTATGCCCCTTCTCATTCAGAATTCAAAGGAGTAGGTTCAGTTGAAAAGTCATTGAATAGAGAAGTAAAAAAATTCATGGAAGAAGCCAAAACTCTAGCAGCACAAAATGGCATTGTTTTTAAAGATAAAATAGCAAGAGGGGAAATAGGATACAACATAATTAAAGCAACTCACGGAAAAACAAAATTTGACATGATAGTCATGGGTTCCAGAGGCAGAAGCAATACGAAAGAAATTTTCTTTGGAAGTGTATCGAATTATGTCATACATACATCAAAAATTCCAGTAGTTATTGTAAAATAATTTTTTTAGAATCCCTGTTTTTTAAAATATTTTTGATGATAATCTTCTGCTTTGTAAAATTCAGGAGCTGGAACAATTTGAGTCACAATAGGATCATCAAATACTTTAGAGGAATCTAAAGATTCTTTAGATTTTTGAGCAATTTCTTTTTGTTGTTCATCATGATAAAAAATTGCAGAACGATATTGATTTCCAACATCTGGACCTTGACGATTTAATGTAGTAGGATTATGATTTTTCCAAAACACATCCAATAATTCCTGATAAGATATCTCATCAGGATTAAATTCAACTTCAACAGCTTCTGCATGACCAGTTTGATCAGTACAAACTTCTTCATAAGTAGGATTAGGTAATTGTCCACCGATATATCCAACAGCAGTTGAAGTTACACCTTTAGTTTTACTAAGTAAATCTTCAACATGCCAAAAACAGCCGGCGCCAAAAGTTGCTTTCAATTTAATAAATATTTTAAATTACCAAATTAAAAGGATGTGATTAAATTGAAAGTTAATTAACATCAGTAAAAATTTCTACAACTTTTTTAGCTAAATTTTCAATATTCGCAGTTGGTTCAGCAGAAATTAACAGTAGAATTTGAGTTATAGGAAAAGGGAAACTCACTAAAACAGCCTTATCACGGCGTGCTGCAAGATAATTGATAGGGCCTAAACTTTCATCATATTCTTTTCTAATGGAAGCTTTAGAAACAAATTCCAAAAATGATTGCAATCTAGTTTCATCACCTTCGTGTGGAACTAAACCATCCTTGAATCCACCTGCAACCAACTGACCATCTTTATCAACAATTCCAGCAAATCGAATTTCAGATTCAGATAATAATTCAGTACATTTTTTACCATATAATTGAAATTTATCAGATTTAGCCATTAATCCAATTAAGTCAATATCAAGATAAAAACCTATTCAGAACAAAAAAATAATTTATTTAGATTTATTATTTAAAATGCATTTCAAAAGAACATAATCAATAATTTTTTCTTTAGAAGCTTTTTTCATTTTTAGTAATGATTTGTAAAGAATTTTTTCCATATATCCAGGATATTGTTCAAGGATATTAGCACTCAAAGAATTTCTATGTTCAACATAATAATCTGCCAAAGGATCATATACGTTGGAACCAATTAATGTCTCATCAGTTATTTTAAATCCATTAGAAGTAAGAAGATTTTTTAAATAATTTAAACTATAATGTTCAGAAGACCAAGTAAATTTCAACAAGCCTAATTTTCCAAGAGATGAACTTCCAATTGTGATAGGTACAGCCATTACAAGAAATCCAGAAGAATTTAAAACTCTTTTAGATTCAGCAATAAAATCACCCAAAGGTTTGAAATGTTGTGCAGATTCTAAAGCTAAGACACGGTCCACAGAACCATCTACAAAAGGTAATTTAGTAGAAGTTGAATTTAAAAAAGTAATATTTTTCTCATGTTTTGAGAAAGATAATTGTTTGAAATTAATATTCACATCATAAAGTTTTAGATCAGGATAAGTGTCACGCCATAGTTTAGAGGGTGCAGATAATCCACTTCCAACATCAATAGCATTTTTAGCAGTAGATAATTCAGCTAAATCCCCAAAAGCATTACACAGATTGTTTTGTGCAGAAATAGGGTCCAAATGCTTTGAAGTCCAATAACCAAAATTAAGCATAGTTCCACCAGTGGCAATTTGCATTACAGGTGATAAAGTATTGTAAAGATTGATTACATCTTTTTCATTTTTACGAAAAGTCCAAAGAAAAACATCAAAAGGATTTATGGATATCAAAAATTAATTCAAATTTAATTAAAATTGCCACTATTAATTCCTAAGTTAATTTTTAAAAATTTTCACAAATTTTTTAATAATTAAGGTATTTTACTAGGTAAAAAAAATATCAAATATTGAGCAATTCAGATAATTCCGAATCATCAAAAATAATACTTGCCAAGTGGAAAGATAGATTTTTTGCATGGTTGGTAGATTTTGTCATAATTTCACTAATATCATCATCAACCTTCTTTCTATCTTTCCTATACCTAGATTATAATTTTGAAAATTTTATCACGAATGATGGAATGTATATTCCAACAAGTGTTATGTTTTTTTCATATTGGATAATTTTAGAATATAAAACAGGTCAAACAGTTGGAAAAAAAATGTTTAATCTAAAAATCACAAATAGTCAAGGTGAAAAACCAAGTTTGATAGGAATAATCATCAGTAGTTTTGGAAAATCATTCATACTTCCAATAGACATTATCTTAGGGGTGATCATAACTAATGAAAAACGTCAAAGAATATTCAATAAGTTAGGAGATACATTAATCATAAAAATTAAAGAGTCAGAAACAGATTCAGATTTTAAATATATCAAAGATTAATTTTGAAATCAACAATGCATAGCTAACGCTATGTGTGATTTAAAATGAAATCAACAATGCATAGCTAACGCTATGTGTGATTTAAAATGAAATCA
>Ga0209047_1001677_pt1 | contig 15837 bp, 19 predicted proteins | sample SaaInlV_165m_DNA_3_FD_184681 | JGI IMG/M metagenome (GOLD analysis project Ga0209047, IMG submission 184681) | Marine microbial communities from expanding oxygen minimum zones in the Saanich Inlet - Saanich Inlet SI037_S3LV_120m_DNA (SPAdes)... | ecosystem: Environmental > Aquatic > Marine >...
TAAAAATAACTTCTGCGGGTACAATTTCTATTCCAAAACAGTTTAGAAAGTTTATGGATGTTCAAAAGGGAGAATATGTCAAATTAATTCTTGGAAAAGATAGATTGATTGTTAGAAAAATCATTATTTCTTGATTAATTTTGTTGTTTTTGAGCTATCTTAATGGTTTGATATGTCCATTCTCTACCAGTTCTGATTCTATTTACCCTACCTTTTGCAGTAAATCGTGCCAAGTATGTGGAAATAATACTTAGTTTAATAGGTTCATTGTATTCGTCCTCATATTTCTCAAGAATGTTTGTTGAAGTGAATTTGCCCATTGGGAAAAACTTGTCAACAATGTTTGAAATTTTAGAACCTACTGAATCCATGTTTGTTGGTTCTTGTTCTTCTTCAATATTCATCAAGTCCATCATCTCAAAAATTTTGAGAATTTTATCTTTAGTTACATTACCTTCTAATTTAATGTCATATCGTGCACCATCAGAATCCTCCATATCAATTCGAATACGTTTTTTAGCCATCTTTGAGATCTAATTGATCAGATGTTAACAGTTGAAATGATCCCAGAATATTTGTTAACTAAGTGGTTTGTTAAGATTGACTGCCTAAGCCACGCCTAGTGTATATTTTGTTATTAACAAATAATCCATAATTAAGCCCCTAAATTAGGATAATTTCATGCCTGGAGTGGAAATGCGGGGGTTGGATTGGGGATATTCACAATGTTAACATCCATCTTAACGCCTGGAATGGAAATAAAGGGGTTAAAATGGGCTTTTTCAAACATTTCTTAACATTACATTAACAATTATGTTAACTCGCTCATAATTTAGGATAAACCCACACACCAATATTTCCACTCTATGTTTTTTTTAATTTTTTTTTATTAGAAAATCTAAAACTAACTAAAAATAATTAATTACAAACTAAACTACTACTACTATTGTATTCTATACTCTCTTAATTCAGATGTAGTTGTGTTAGTATTGAGAAGAAATGAAGGTGTGTGAGTATGTCTGATCCAATAGATGACTTACTTGATGCAGCTGAATCTGGAAAATCAATTATAAAAAATCGTGATATTCTTCATTTTACATATATTCCAAATATTATTTTACATAGAAAATCTGAACAAGAACAAGTTACTCAATCTCTATTACCAATTTTAAAACAATCAAGACCATCAAATCTTTTAGTCTATGGAAAACCTGGAACTGGAAAAACACTAGTTGTAAAAAAAGTATTATCTAAAATACAAGAAAGAGTCGAGAAATCAAATTTTCCAATCAAACTCATATATTCTAATTCAAAAAATGAGACTACATTATACGGATTATTAGTCAGTCTAGGTAGGCAATTAGACCTAAAACAAGACGAATTACCCTCAACTGGGCTTGCTATTAGCGAAGTCTTCAAAAGACTACTTAACAAAATTGATGAGGGGAAACTAAACGCAATTTTTGTAATTGATGAGATTGATTATCTTGCCCAACTAGTAGCAAAAACAGGCAAAGATATCTTATATCAATTAACAAGGGCAAATGAGCAATTAAATCAAGGTTCTCTAACTATGGTGGGAATTTCAAATGATCTAACATTCAAAGAAAAACTAGATCCTAGAGTTATCAGTAGTCTAGGAGAAGAAGAAATTGTCTTTACAAATTACAATGTTGAACAAATTAAGAAAATTCTTGAAGAAAGAATCAATGAATCTTTTATTGAAAATTCCATAGAAGAACCTGCATTAAATCTCTGTGCTGCCCTTGCAGGAGGAGAACACGGGGATGCCAGAAGAGCTATTGATTTACTTCGTGTATCTGGTGAATTAGCTGAAAGACAACAATCTGACAAAGTTACAGTTGAGCACGTTAGAGAAGCCTCCCTGAAAATTGAAGAAAACAAAGAAGAAGCCTCCCTCAAATCATACCCACTACACGAAAAATTAGTGATTATAGCCATAATGAAGGCTAATGGTTCCTCTACTGGTGAGATCTACTCTTCTTACAAAAATCTCTGCAAGGCACTAGGAAAAGATGAACTTACCCAAAGAAGAATAACACAAATGCTTAGTGAAATTGAATTATCTGGAATTGTTTCTGGAAGACTAATTCATCAGGGAATTCATGGCAGGACAAAAAAATACAAACTTACAATATCATCTGAAATGATAAAAAAATCATTCAAAGATGATCTAAGTTTGCAAGATATTATTTGAATCTGAATTATAATTTTCGTGGAATACTTGGAATGTTTTCAAATTAACCATTAGAGCAATTCCAGGATTTGGTGTCATTCCAACACTAGCTTGAAAAGGAGTTTGTTTTTGCCATGAACCAGAATTAACCAAAAGAATTCCTTTGTACATATCTAATTGAGCCTTGTGAACATGTCCAACATGAAAAATATCTGGAATATCATCAATTACCAAAAGATCCTCCATTTCAGGTGCAATTGGTGTCTGACTACCATAAATTGGACTCAAATGTCTAGCCTTGAGAAGATGTTTCATTACATTTGTTGGCTTGTCATAACTTAGACCAGGTGTGGTCTTTACAATATCATCTATACTTTGTCCATGAAACATCAAAATCTTCACACCATTTAATGAGACCATGGCTGGGTTTCCAACCATAACAACATTTTCCCTATCCCATAGACCTGAGTTGTATTTTTTTGGTATTGCAGGTTGAGGTAATGCCCTTCTTCCAGGATCATGGTTTCCAGGCATTATGATAATTTGAATATTTTTAGGAATTTTATCTAAAAGACTCTCAGCCTTTTCTAATTGCTCCTCAATTGTCTGACAAGTCAATTCTTTGTTTTGATTTGGATAAATTCCAACCCCGTCTACTATATCACCACCAATTAGTACAAACCTAATTTTTTTTGCAGTTGGATCCGGACTAGATAACCATGAAACAAATTCTGCAAATTCCTCCTCCATGAAATATTTACTTCCAATATGCAAATCTGAGAGAAATATGGCATAGGCTTCAGTCTCTGACTTGTTAGTTGCTTGCTCTGGAATATCTGGAAAAATCAAATCTTTAATGATGTACCCTGAATTTTTTCCTGGACTAATTCTTGCCATTACAAATTGATCAATTAGGAGTGTATCGGCAGTTTTTTGTAATTCATTATCAAAAATAATCCCTTCAAATGAGCCTGAAGGATCCTCTAGAATCAATTTTGTGATATTTCTCTCTGAATTTTTTGCAGTTACCAAACCACATACATGTAAATCATCTTCAGTTTTTGCAGTTTTGATTGATGCTAGTGACTTTAAACTTCTAGATTCTGGTCTATCTGAGATTATTCGTTTAAGTTTGTTAAAACGACTAGAAAATAATGCATTATACCCTTTAACTCCTTCACCTGTAGTTATTTTACTAGTGGGATCAAAAAGGACTTTAATTTCACTTTGTAAACTAGGATCATCTTTTATTCCAAGATATGTTTCTAAATCATCTTGATTAATTTGAAATAATTTCTGTTTAGTCTTTTCTCTGACTATTTCTTTAATGATTTTCTCTAATTTTCTAACATCTACATTTTCTAAGATTTTAAATGCATCTGGATGAATTTGGAATCCTTTGTTTAATGCATAGTTTAAGGCAAAAGTTACCTCTTTTTTCATATAAAAAAATGTCATTTGGTTTAATTAAATCTGCGCCTAACTACTAACCCTCAAATAATGATGTAATAGAAAACTAGTGTGAATAAAATTAGAATATTATTATTTTTCATTTTTCTAGGATTATTTGCTTTAGCGTACCAAATTGGTTCAATGTCTGTTGTAGGTGAAGAAGAAGCAGACATGTTCATGGAAGCATTTAATGAAATTATTTTAGATATTGATGCATTTGGAATTTTTGTACATAATACTACAATTTCATTACCAATGTTTATTCCAGGATTTGGTGCAGTATGGGGACTATTTTCTGCATGGTCAACTGGCTTTGCATTTGCAGCAATCACATCTATTACACCTGAATTAGAAAAAGTCCCACCACTCACAATTCTATTCCTATCACCATTTGGTTTGATGGAGTTAGTTGCATATTCCTTAGGTCTATCTAGAAGTTTTATTCTGATTCATGCAATTACCAAAAAAATCAATCTTATTCAATTCATTAAACCAACTATAATTGAGATTGGAATTGCCGTTGGTCTTCTTTTAGCTGGAGGCTATCTTGAATTTTACATGATAGAAACTGCTGAAAAGATAATTGAAATGCCAGGACTCTAATTCAGAAAAAATCTATGTATTTGTCTAATCAGTCTAAAATAATTTAGTAGTAAATTATAAACCAAATTAAAAGAGAAATAATCATGAAAGCAATCATATTTTTATTATCATTACTTTTTATTTCATCTGGGTATTTCATCAATGAATCATTTGCAGAAATTTCAGAAAACCAAGCATTTCTCTTAGAGGGTTCTGGTTTTGCAGTTACTGCTGAATCAATCAAAATATCTGAAATTGATCTTGGATTATCTTCTCAACAACAACGTGGAAGCACTATTGATTTTCTAATAGAGGATGGATTTATCACACTAGATAGCGAAGAATTCATTGTTTCTGAACTAGAAGGAAAATTTTTGCGTGAAGGACGTTATATTCGAATTAATGGTAATATTGAGAGTTCAAATGGATTAGATACCACAATTAGCTTTTTTGGACGTCTAGTTGAGGAAAGTAAGGATGCTGCAGTTTATGGTTTTACTGGAAAAATTACAACAACAGATGATACTTACAAAATAATTTTTACGACAAAATTATCTACACTATCAAAAGTCACAACAACTTCAAACTCTGAAGAATCAGATATGATAATCCATATTTTAAAAGGTTCAGCTGCACAAAATACTGATGATATAATTCCAGGACTTGATACTGCAAATTATTTGCGATTCTTTTCTACTGATAGATTTTCGGTAAACCCAGGTACTACTATTACTATAATAAACGATGATGTATCGAATCACAGTATTATTAGTGGTAAAGAAAATTACGGTTCTCGTGATGATCCATTTACCCCTGATGGAAGAATTTCAACTGGTGATATTTTACCTGGAGAATCTACCACAATTACATTTGAGGGGTTAGGGATTTACAAATTATATGATCCTGATTATAATTATATGAGAATTGAAGTAGCAAGTTTTTCTAATGTAGATAATCTTATTATTGGTACAACTAATAATCAACAGAACAACTAATTTTCCCATTGCCATCTATAATTCATATACGAATCTAAACTAGTTTGATTAAACACCATTACAGACAAATCAGAAAATTCTTTTCCCTCTAAATCTTTTACAGTGCCCACAAAATTTGTTTCATTTTTAGTTGTTATTGCCTCAAAAACATGAACTTTCATTTGACTAGTATCAAAATTATGTTCCTTGAGATAAAATGCTATTTCTGATGGCATAAAATGTTTGTCTGGTTGTTTTGGCCATGGTCTTGGAACTAAAATTACACTAAAACCATCAATCAATGCCTTTTGTAATTCCAATTTTTTATCTTCAATAGGTGTTGTAACATGCATTGTAATTACTTTAGATTTATCAAGTGGGACTTGAGCCCTTGATGCTGCAACTTGAATAGAACTAATTCCAGGAATAATTTCTATCTCACCAAAAATCTCAATTAATCTATCAACAACTTCTGATTCAGAAAAATTAACATCTCCAGTAAATGGAATTACCAATGTTCTATTCCCAAGTTCAGGATGAATTTTTTGATATGATTTTTCCTGATCATTCATCGTAATTTCATAGATTTCTTTTTCCTCGATCAAATCTTCAATTGTTTTAAGCGTGTATTTGTAACCAATAACTATATCACAATTTTGAATTATCTCTTTTACAATTTCAGTTACATATTTTGGTGAACCTGGACCTACACCAACAGCATAAACTTTAGCCAATTTACTTCGTGAATCTTTGTCTATCTTTAATGTACTGTACAAAGGGTTTCCAGTCAACCTTCATGTATTTTGTAGGTTCTTTTGCAGGATATTTTACCCAATCTTGAGCTATTGAATACTGAAATTTTTCTTTTTTCCCATTTTTTTCATATTCTAATTGCAATACACTTCCCCATGTTTCCTCTTTAAATTTTATATTAGAAATATCATCAAATGATAATTCCACGTTTCGTTCATCTTCTACATCCCCAATTAATTCTTCTTCATCATAGCCATCATGACGAATCATTGTATCTTTTGATTTGATAAAATTAATTACTTGTCTTTGAGTAATAGCTTTCCACCATTTCATTTTAGCCTCTGTTTTATGTATAAATGATAAATGCTTGTCAGTTAATACTAGCATTCCTTCTCTTCCGCCAATAGAAAAGAATTTTTTTGATTCTCTCCACACTGAAACTAAATGCGCCTGAATCTTTTCATCAGATTGCATAAGAGTTGATTTATTTGACTTTGTTAAAAACTAATACACTTGGCTTTTATGTAAGATATTCTTAAAAAAAATATTGAACAGAATTGTTATGATGATGATAGTTTCATTGTTTTTAGTTAGTTTTACAAGTTATTCATTTGCTCAAACTAGTGAAAAACTAGTTGTTCTAGAAACAAATCTTGGAAGTATTACAATAGAATTTTTTTCTAATGATGCACCAAATCATGTTGAAAATTTTATTGGTTTAGCTGAATCAGGATTTTATGATGGAACTCTTTTTCATAGAATAATTCCTGGATTTATGATTCAAGGTGGAGATCCTAATACAATTAGTGGAGATCCTAATACTTGGGGAACAGGAGGTCCAAGTACAAGTGTAGATGCAGAATTCAACACAATCAAACATAATAGAGGAATCGTTTCAATGGCAAGATCCGCTGATCCAAACAGTGCTGGTTCTCAATTTTTTATTGTTCACAAAGATTCAAACTTTCTTGATGAACAATATACTGTATTTGGTAGAATTGTAACTGATGAAAGTTTTCAAACACTTGATAAAATTACAGCAGTAGAAATTGGAAGTAATGACAGACCAGTAGATCCTGAACAAGTCAAAATTACAAAAACCATAATTGTAAATCGTTCTGAAGTTTCAAATCTTCTTACTCTATCTGAACCTGAACGAATTCAATCTATAACTCCTCAACCAACTGGAAATCAAAAATTTGAGAGCACTGAACACAATATTGCTTTTAGTGTACCTGAAGGTTGGTTATTACAACAACCAGAAAAAACTCAAGAAAATTCTCCTGATGTAGTTGCTGTAGGACCAAAAATAGGAGTAATTAATCCAAACATCTCTTTATCTATCCAACAAACAGATCAAAAAACCTCAATTGAACTTATTTTAGAAAAAGTTGAATCATTAAAACAACCAGTAGAAGCAGGGAATTTGAAAGTTTTATCACAAGAACAAACAACTGTAAATGAAAATGAAGCATATGTTATTGAGGCAATAGGACTTTTTGTTTCTAATAATGAAAATATTAATGTAAAATTTAAAGAAATTACCATATATGATACTGAAAAATTTTATACATTTGCATATAGTAATGACCTAGAATACTTTGATTCTCAACTTTCAAGATTTGATGAAACAATTGATTCCTTTGAAATACTATCACTAGATAATTCAAATGATGAAATTATAGATGAAATTTCAATTGAAGAAAATGGAGGTTGTCTTATCGCAACAGCTACATATGGTTCTGAACTAGCCCCACAAGTACAACAACTCAGAGAGTTAAGGGACAACTCACTACTTCAAACAGAATCAGGAACTGCATTTATGGAATCATTTAATCAAATCTATTATTCGTTCTCACCAATAATTGCAGATTATGAAAGAGAGAATCCAGTTTTCAAAGAGGTTGTTAAAGTAACACTTACTCCAATGTTGACATCATTATCTGTTCTAAACTATGTTGATATGGATTCAGAAAGTTCAGTGTTAGGATATGGAATTGGAATCATTTTGATGAATGCTGGAATGTATTTTGTTGTCCCTGCAATAATTATTTATAAAATTAGAAAATAGTTTTATTTTTTTATTCTAAATATTTTGAAAACATCATCAAAAGAGGGGGCATTCTCTTTTTTACCAAACATCATCTACTTCATCAAGTAGTTTGTACTCTTTTTCCTCTTCACGTTTCATCATTTTTAATCTAGAAATATCTCTATCAAAGAACAGATCTATTGTCCAATCAAGAAATACTCTAACTTGTTTATCAAATGTTGGGATTTTTGAGAGATAGACATTTCTCCAAATTAACCATGCCCAAAATCCAGAGATATTCATTCCCAAAAATGTGGCAATTCCTGATCTCTTTCCAATTATTGCCATTTGTCCTTTTGAATGATATTCAAATTTTTCTTTTTCTGAATTTTTAATTAACGCCGTTAAATTTTTAGCAGCAGTTTTAGCTTGAGCTTCTGCGATTTGTGCAGTTGGAGGATAAGGTCTCTTTGTTTCTGGATTCAAAAATAATGCACAATCACCTATTGCAAAAACGCCAGGAAAATCTTGAACTTCAAGATAATCATTAATTATCACTTTACCTCTGTCTGTCTTTAACATTGATCTTTTGATTGTATTTACTGGTGTAACTCCTGCAGTCCAAATCAATGTTTTTGTTATAATTGAATCAACTTTTGATTCATCAACTGAGTCTTTTGGATTTTGATCTAACAGTTTTGTTGTTACTTCATTTCCATCAAAACTAGTAATTGCTGTTTGTAATTTAATATCAATCCCTCTTTCAATCAATTTTTGTTTTGCAAATTCTGCTAATTTTTCATTAAATCCTGGTAAAATCATAGGTAATGCTTCTATGACAATTACTTTAAGATCATCTTTGTGAATATTAGGATAATGTTTTCTTGCATCTAAAATAAGATCCATTAATTCACCTGCTGTTTCAATTCCTGCAAATCCTCCTCCAGCTACTACAAAATTCAAAAAACTTTTTCGAAGAATTGGATTCGTCTCATTTTCTGCTTGTTCAAGCATATCAATTATTCTGTTTCTTAAAACAACTGCATCATTGAGAGTTTTCATTGTATATGCATTTTTTTCCACATCTGCCATTCCAAAAAAGTTGGTTTCACTGCCAAGAGCTACAACAAGAAAATCATAGTGGATTGAGACGCTTCTTTTATCTCCAGTTCCCCATAAATTTATCAATTTTCCAAAAGGATCGATATTTTTAATTCTGCCTTCATAAAATTTTGTTTTTTGACATATTGTTCTAATTGGCAAAACAATATGTCTTGTTTCAATCATTCCAGATGCTACTTGAGGCAACATAGGAGTAAAGAGTAAAAAATTATCTTCACTTATCATAACTAGTTCTATTTCTGAATTATTGCCAAACTCTGATTCTAATTGTCTGGCACATTCTACTCCTGCAAATCCTCCCCCTAAAATCACAATTTTCTTCTTATTTCTGGTCAATCGTGAACTTTCCACAAATTAGGTGAATATATGCTATAAGAATAATTTCAATGAAATTTAGGCTCGTAAAATATCAGAATGTAAAATATCATAGGCCCTTGATGAATCTCTTTCATTTAGAATTATTGTTATACTATCCTGACTGAAAAATGCATTAACTAACTCAACTCCATTTGCATGTAATACTTCTGCAACATAAGAAACAACATCTGATTGATTTTGAGTATTGGGAATTGAAATTCTAATTTTTGCAAGACCAGTACTAAACATATCATTATTTTCTGGTATATTTCTGAAAATCTGTCTTATGTCCTCCAAATCTTCTGCTAAAAATCTAAACGAATCAGACATTCTGAAAAAATCATAATTGTTAGTTATTTTAGAGAATTTATCTAAGATTACCATGGGATCCATTTCATTTGAATCCTTTACTGAAAACTTGACATCCATTATCCCATCAGTTAAAGCCAATCTGGCATTTTTTAAAACTGATTCTTCTTTGACTTCTTCCTTGATTTCAAACGAATCAGCAAATCTTTTGATTGCAACAACTACCGTATTGAGATTAACAGAGTTTCCTAGAATTCTTTCGATATCTGGCTGAATCTTTACTGCCAAAGCCGTGTAATTTATCAAATCCATTTTCATACAATCGTAAATTGAACGATTTCTAGTGATGATCTCTTTTACAACTTCAGGTATGGATACATTTGAAACTCTCATTAAGATTATTATATCATGTCAGTTATAATAGGATTATGTAAGAAATTAGAGAAATACTAATAATCTTTATATAATGTCATACATATTACATAAAGTAGATAAATATGACAAACTTCTTTGATAGTGAATTTGATAGAATCTTCAAAAAAATGTCAAGCTCTTTTTTCAATATAGATGACGTTTTTGAGGAATTCAAGGGAAATGGTTCTGAATCTGGTCCATATTATTACGGTTATACAATGACCGTTGGTCCTGATGGAAAACCTGTTGTAAATGAATATGGAAATGCCAAACCAGGCCTTGCTCCAACTTCTGATACGCGAGAACCACTAGTTGACACAATTGTCGATGAAAAAGAAAAAGTAGTAAAACTCATTGCAGAAATGCCAGGAGTTGAAAAATCTGATGTCAAAATTGTTGTTGAAAACAAAACAGTTGATCTTTCAGCAGAACACAATGAAAAAAAGTATCAGGTAAAAGTTCCTGTGCAACACAAAGTTGATGAAAATTCTGCAAAAGCTTCTTACAAAAATGGAGTTTTGCAAATTATCTTCAAATTAATTGAAGAGGAAAAACCAAAAGGCAAAACGGTGGAGGTTGAATAAATCCCTCTTTAATTTTTGAGGTAATGATATGAATGAAATAGTTTTAAAAATTGAAGAAAGCCCACAACAACATGTTGGAAGAGGTAGGGCTATAATTGATCCTAAAATTATTGAGGATCAAAAATGGAATTCCGGACAAATACTAGAATTAACATATAATAAAAAAACACATGTAAAACTTTGGCCAGGAGCTCCTGAAGAATATGGCTCAGGTATTATCAAAATAGATGGAATGACAAGACTAAATATTGGAGCTGGAATTGGTGATAAGATTTCACTAAAAACAGTTGAAGCTGTAAATGCTGATCAAATTGTTTTGTCTCCAACTGAAAAGATTGCTGCAGAAGGATTGCAAGAATATATGATTTACAACTATCTCAATCATGTATTTACAACTGGAGATTCAGTATCTCTTAATACACAAATGGGTGGAAGAGTTCAGTTTATTGTAACAAGTACAAAACCATCAAAACCTGTTTTAGTTACAGAAAATACTGTATTCAAACTTGGAGCAATGACCAAAGCAGTTGATTCATCTGTACCACGAATAACATACGATGAACTTGGAGGTTTGAAAAAAGAAGTTCAAAAAATTCGTGAAATGGTTGAATTACCAATGAGACATCCAGAATTATTTGACAAAATAGGCGTGGAAGCACCCAAAGGTGTACTCTTGTATGGTCCTCCTGGTACTGGTAAGACACTATTAGCAAAGGCTGTAGCTGGGGAAACAAATGCCCACTTTATCTCCCTAAGTGGCCCTGAAATTATGGGAAAACATTATGGGGAAAGTGAAGAGCGAATTAGGGAAATCTTTACTCAAGCTGAAGAAAATGCTCCTAGCATAATTTTCATTGATGAAATTGATTCTATCGCTCCAAAGAGAGATGAAGTTTCTGGTGAACTAGAAAAAAGAATTGTTTCTCAATTACTAACTCTAATGGATGGAATGAAATCTAGAGGTAAAGTTGTTGTAATTGCAGCTACTAACAGACCAGATTCAATTGATCCTGCACTAAGAAGACCAGGTAGATTTGATAGAGAAATTGAAATTGGAATTCCTGATGATGAAGGAAGATTCGATATCCTCTCAATTCATACACGTGGAATGCCAATTGATCAAAAAGTAGATCTAAAACAAATCTCAAAAACTACACATGGATTTGTAGGAGCTGATTTAGAAGTTTTAGCCAAAGAAGCTGCAATGAAATCTCTTCGTAGAATTCTACCTGAGATTGATTATGACGAAGAAAAAATTTCATCAGAGATACTAGAAAAGATTCAAATCACAAGTGATGACTTTAGAGATGCATTAAAAGAAGTTAGTCCTAGTGCACTTAGAGAAGTTCAAGTACAAGTTCCTAACGTAAGTTGGGACGATGTTGGTGGTTTAGATGAACTCAAAGATGAACTCAAAGAAGCTGTTGAATGGCCAATCAAATACAAGGATGCGTATGATTATGTTGATGTAGAATCTCCAAAGGGAATTTTACTTCATGGTCCTCCAGGAACTGGAAAAACATTGATTGCAAAGGCTTTAGCAAAGATGACAGAGTCTAATTTTATCAGCATCAAAGGTCCTGAACTACTCTCAAAATGGGTAGGAGAATCTGAAAAAGGAGTACGAGAAATATTCAGAAAAGCACGACAAGCAGCTCCATGCATCATATTCTTAGACGAAATTGATGCTCTTGTTCCAAAAAGAGGCAGTGCTGGTTCTGATTCACATGTTACAGAAAATGTAGTGTCTCAAATACTAACAGAAATTGATGGACTAGAAGAACTAAACAACGTGTTGATAATTGGTGCAACAAATCGCTTAGACATTGTTGATGAAGCACTTCTCAGACCAGGTAGATTCGATAGAATTATCAAAGTTCCAAACCCTGACGAAAAAGGAAGACAACATATCTTTGAGATTCATACAAAGAAAAAGCCTCTTGCAAGTGATGTAAAAATCTCAGAAATTGTAAAAATCACTGATGACTTTAGTGGTGCTGAGATTGCAGCAGTTGCAAACAGAGCAGCTATTGCAGCTTTGAAGAGATATGTTTCTGGCAAGTCAAAGAATGTTAAGGAGATCAAGATTACGCAACAAGATCTAATTGATGCTGTGGATAAGGTTAGGCCTCGAAAGAAAGAGGCACCTATACCTCAATCCATAAAATAGTCTAAATACTAAAGAGAATGACTCAAAATATGAAACTATATCTCGATTTCAATCCTTGTCAAGAATGTAATACAATGATGGCTGATCTAAGTAGTCCAGAAATGTTATTTGCAGACGAAAAGACTAGAGCAGATGAATCTGCAAAATTTCTTAGACATTTGACATATAATCACAATGAAGTGGTTCAAGCAGTCATGGAAGATTTACCAAAACAGAAAAAAGATCAAGAACCTGATTTTTACAAATAATTATTTTTTTAATCCGTAAAAATCAGTAATTATATTACATACAAATTTTTTCTGAAATTATTGAATAATAATAAAATAAAAACAAGTTTTATTGTTGGATTTATTGCGGTACTTTTTTCAATAACCTTTTTACAAATTTCATTTGCAATTGAAACTGAAGAAGTACCAAATCCGCCACAAATTCCTGCGCCTATTCCAGAACCAGAACCTATTCAAATGCCAGAACCAGAACCTACACCGAATCCTTTTCCTGTAGAAAATGAATCAGAAAAAATTCAAAGGTTAATTGATGAAAACAATAATCTCAAAGAAAAAAATTCTGATCTTCAACACCAAATATCATCATTAACAAATGAAAAATCAGAATTACAATTTAAAATCTCAGAATTAAATGATACAATTCAGAGCTTAAATGAAGTAATAATGGAACAAGTTCGAATAATGATAGAATTAACGAATAAATTTAAAGGAATATTATTTGAAAACATTTTTTCTCCTTTAATTGGTTTGTAAAATTTTTGATTATCTGAATTAGTCTAAAAATATCAGAAATGATTATTTTTTAAGAAGATAATTATTTCTTAATTGATTCTAAAGAATGACCTTTGTTTGTAATCATTTGAGTTACTGCTTCTATTGTATAATCAATTCCATGCTCTTCCTCAAAGTGATTTCTCAATTTTTCAAGTTGTTGTAAGCTTTTTTCTTCATCTAAAACAAACTCACATTCAAATCCATAGTCTTCACATCTTAATTTCAATGTCATTTAGACTGGAAAAATATTGAGCCTATAAAAACTATAGACCCAAATTTATGAATTAAAACAGAATTAGGAATAAATCAAATTAAACATTGCCAAATAGCACTAATAATGTCAACTAGTCTGTATGATGTAAATGAAAGGTTTAGAATTTATTTTTCTTGCAATTGGATCTGTACTGGGAGCATATTTGAGATTTAAAGTCATTGAATCTCCTTTACTTTTTAACACAATACCTCTCAATGTATTGATAGTCAATGTCCTTGGTGCATTTATCCTTGGCGCATTTGTCATATTATCTACACAATGGCATCTTGATGGAAGATATTCTTTATTTGCAGCAGTTGGGTTTTGTGGATCACTTACTACAATGTCTGCATTTGCACTAGATTCTGAAAATCTTCTAGAGTCTGGTCACTATACCACACTTGTAATCACTGCTATTGCTAACGTTAGTTTATCAATTGTAGCGTTATTTGGAGGAAAATCATTAATGAATGCAATTCTTTCTAATTAATTAGACATGGTCTATTCATATCAGATTGTAAAATTTCAAACAATTTCATTGGTACAAGGATCTCATTGGTCTCAATCAACAAATGACAAAGGAGTCCTATACAAATCACTTAAAGATCCATTTTCAAAACTAATTGTTCAATCCTCTAATGGTTCAAAAAAATTATACCGTGTTCCAAAAGATAGAACAGTTATTGTAACAAATGACACTGTTCATTTCTTAGGGGAATTATCTTAATTATTTGAAAAATTGATCTATTTGATCTCTATACTTTAAAGAAATTTTTCCAAATTCCTCAAAATCTTCAGCAGTTGGATATTGCATTTTCATTGTAAATTGGCTGATAAATATGGATAATGCACTACCTGTGATTAAATTGTAAACACCATCAGCTACATTTTTTGAATATGGAAATGCAACTTTGATAAAAGGAAGATATGTTTCTGTTTGAGAAATCATTAATTTTATGTGCTTTTCAACAAATTCTTCAATGTCATTTGGAATTGGCATAATTTTACTGATATTGATTTCTTATAAGTACACATATTATTTCAGGCATATGGATACATATTTCTTAAAATCATTTTTAGTTTTTTTTAAAAATTTAATTATGATATTGAAAAGTTTGTATATTTTTTATCTTATAATTTGAGCCAGGTATTTTTCTTTCCCTTTTCTACTTCTAGGTAGACATCTTAGTTGTCTATTGCAACAAGGGCAAGTATTTCCTTCATAGTCTACAAAAACTTCACAAAAATTACATCTTTTTTGCCCAGCAGCATACCTTCCAATTTCTGATGGTTTAACAGCTTTGTAATTTTTACATTTACCTATACAATAAGTCATAACTAATTTTTAAAATTATTAAAAGATAAAATGTTTGATTGCACTGCACTCACTTTTTATGTTTAGAATGAAATTGAATTTATAATACTAATTTTATTTCCTATTATTGGTTGAATTAGGCAAAAAAGTATTTGGGAATGTTGAAACTAAAGTAATAATCGGAGCTGATCCACCAGAAAACCCTGACACTAAAAATATACTTGAAAAAGAATTAGAAATATTAGTAAAAAATCTAGAATTACAACCAAAAGAAAATCTTGAAAAACTTTTAGAACAACAACTTGTTGCTGGGAAACATATCAATAGTAGACCTGGTGCTATGGCTTTGGCTCAAAACAAAATCCAATTATTCAATAAATATAATGAAAAATATGTACAGACAATTAAAGAAAAGTTACAATCTTAGGTTTAACATCAATCATTAACTTAGATCATAAAATCACGTTTGGAGATATTAGATATGCCTACAGCTACCATCTAGTTAATAATACTTCTCTTTACTCAATGGTGTATAGGAGAA
>Ga0209047_1001762_pt1 | contig 15364 bp, 19 predicted proteins | sample SaaInlV_165m_DNA_3_FD_184681 | JGI IMG/M metagenome (GOLD analysis project Ga0209047, IMG submission 184681) | Marine microbial communities from expanding oxygen minimum zones in the Saanich Inlet - Saanich Inlet SI037_S3LV_120m_DNA (SPAdes)... | ecosystem: Environmental > Aquatic > Marine >...
GAAAATTTTGGATCATCTAAATGAATTTCTCTTAGTTTGCTAAGATCTTTGGTAATTCCTGATTGAAACAATGTTTCAATTATTTTAATAATTTCTTCATTGTCTGTCAAAATGTTCACTTCAAATCTAAAAATAATCTGTTTAAGTCTATCTCATTAACACTCGATGTTGATACTCAAAATTTTTTTTTATTATTATTGTCTGAATTTATCTAATTTGTGCCTAAAATTTTGATACATTTTAAATTATGGAGAAAAATTCTATACATATTATGGAAACCATGACTGGTGCAAAAGCCTTGATGACTGCAATGGAAAAAGAAGGCGTCAAAGAGGTATTTGGATTACCTGGAGGTGCAAATCTTCCAATGTATGACGAATTTTCACGATGTGATATTAGACATATTTTAACACGTCACGAACAATCTGCAGCACATATGGCCGATGGATTTGGTCGTGTAAGTAGAAAACCTGGAGTATGTTTTGCAACTTCTGGTCCGGGTGCTACAAATATTTTAACAGGTATTGCAACTGCTCAAGCTGATTCTTCTCCAATGATTGCAGTAACTGGACAAGTTCCTGTTGCAATGATTGGAAAAGATGCATTTCAAGAAAGTGATATTATTGGAATGGCAAATCCTGTTGTCAAATATGCTTTTCAACCACGAACTCCTGGGGAGGTTCCTGAAATGGTGAAAAAAGGATTCTACATTGCTGAAACTGGTAGACCTGGACCTGTACTTATTGATGTTCCAAAAGATGTTCAACAAAATGAATCTCCAATGGAATTTCTTGAAGAATTTAAAATTCAAGGTTATCATCCTTGGTATGATCCTGATATGATTGCTTGTGAAAAAGCAATTGAAATGTTACTTAATTCTGAAAAACCAATTATTTTAGCTGGCGGTGGAACTATTATTTCATCTGCATTTGCTGAATTACAATCTATTGCTGAAACTTTAATGATTCCTGTGGTTACTACTTTCAAAGGCAAAGGTGCATTTCCTGAAAATCATCCTTTGTCATTAGGTCCAATTGGAATGCATGGACACGCTGAAGCAAATAAAATGATGGCAGAAGCTGATTGCGTTTTGGCAATTGGAACTAGATTTTCTGATAGGTCTGTTGGAACTTTTGAAGCATTTGAAAAACGTTTGAAAATTATTCATATGGATGTTGATCCTGCTGAAATTGGTAAAAATCAAACTACTAATTTGGCAGTTGTTGGTGATGTTCGTACTTCGCTTAGAGTTATGGTGAAGCTACTTTTACAAAAGGCAATTAAGAAAACTGAAGACTCTATTTGGTTAAAACATGTTAAAGAAACTAAAGAGTATTGGAGAGAAAATTTAAAAATTCATCCTGGTGAAATGGGTGCTGCAAAGATTTTAAGAAAACTTCGAGAAGTATTGCCAAAAGAATCTGTTATCACTACTGAAGTTGGTCAACATCAAATGTGGGCTTCATTATTTTATGATGTAATTCAACCTGGAACCTTTTTCAGTTCTACTGGACTTGGTACAATGGGTTGGGGGTTTCCTGCATCTATTGGTGCAAAAGTTGCAAGACCTGATGTACCTGTTGTTGATATAGCTGGGGATGGAAGTTTTAGTATGACTGAAAACTCTCTTGCAACTGCTGTGTTGGAAGATATTCCTGTAATTGTATTTGTTTTAAATAATTCTACATTGGGTATGGTTGCTCAATGGCAAAGAACATTTTATGACCGAAGAATGGTTGGAGTAGATCAAGGTGGATGTCCTGATTATGTTAAATTAGCTGAATCATATGGAGCTCAAGGAATTAGAGCACAGTCTATGGATGAACTTGATAAAGCAATTAAAACTGCAATAAGCAGTGATGTTGCAACAGTAATTGACATCCCAATTGATCCTGAAGAAGATGTGTTGCCCTTTGTTGCTCCTGGAACTTCGCTTTCGGATATGATTTTACCTTCTTAGTGATAATTATGTGGTCTATACTTTCTGTTCTAGTTGAAAACAAACCTGGTATCTTGTTTAAAGTGACTCATCTTTTTAGATCTAGAAATTTCAATATTGATAGTATTTCTGTAGGAATTACTGATAATCCAAATTATTCTAAAATGACTATTACCACATATGGGGATGAAAAACAAGTGGAACAAATTGTAAAACAACTTGATAAAATGATTGATACTGTAGAGGTAAAACATTTGGATGAACATAAAACAGTTTTTCGTGAACTATGTATTTTTAAGTTAAAGATTGCTAATGCTAATGATAGCATGGAAGTAAACAAATTGGCAAATGCATATGGTGGAAAAGTACATGATGTGAAAAAAGACTCAATTATGGTTGAATTAACATCTACACCAGATCAAATTAAAGCATTTGAGGAATTGGCAAAACCATTTGGAATAATTGATATTGCCCGAACTGGTGTTACTGCTTTGCAAAGGAGCGGAGCTTGAAAGTTAGAATATTTGATACAACTTTAAGAGATGGAGAACAAACAATTGGCGTTTCTTTATCTCCAGATCAAAAATTATCTATTGCAAAAAAACTTGATGCACTTGGAGTAGATGCTATTGAAGCTGGTTTTCCAGTAATTTCTGATGGTGAATCTAAAGCTGTTGAGATGATTACTAGTGAAGGTTTATCATGTGAGATTGCAGGATTGACTAGAACTATCAAAGGTGATATTGACGCTGCTGTTAATGCTGGATTAAATTATATTCATACATTTATCGCAACTTCTGATATTCACTTACAATACAAACTTCAGATGACTAGAGATCAAGCACTTGAAAAAGCTATTGAAGCAGTTGAATATGGAAAATCACGTGGATTACAAGTTGAATTTTCAGCTGAAGACGCTACTAGAACTGATAGAGATTTTTTGAATAAAGTATTTGGTGAAGTTGCAAAAGCAGGGGCTGACAGAATTGATATTCCTGATACTGTTGGATATGCTACTCCTGAATATATTGCAGATATTACTAAAGATGCAATTACTGCAACAAAACTTCCTGTAAGTGTTCATTGTCATAATGATTTTGGATTAGCTGTTGCAAATGCTTTGTCTGGAATTCATGTTGGTGCTGCATGTGCTCATGTTACAATAAATGGAATAGGTGAACGTGCTGGAAATGCATCATTAGAAGAGCTTTCTATGGCATTACAATGTTTACCCCAAGATCAGAAATATGAAACAAATATCAAATCTGAATTAATTTATGATACTTCGCGTTACATTTCAAAAATTGTAGGCATTAAAGTTCAACCAAACAAGGCTATTGTTGGAGATAACGCCTTTGGGCATGAATCTGGGATTCATACTCACGGTGTTTTGAATAATCCTCTTACTTACGAACCAATTAGTCCTGAATTAGTTGGTAGAACAAGACAACTTCGAATTGGTAAACATGCTGGAATTCATGGAATGAATGCAATGCTTGAAGAATTTGGAGTTAAAACAAATGAGGAACAATCTCAACAAATTCTTGAAAAAATTAAAGTGTTAGGTGATCAAGGTAAGCAGATAACGGATGTTGAATTACTTTCTATTGCAAGTGATGTTTTAGGTGAAAAAGGAATTAAGCGTATTGTTCAATTAGCTGGTTTTTCTGTTTCCACTGGGATTGGAATTATGCCCTACGCATTTGTAAAATTAAACATTGATGGTGAAGATTTCATTGGAACTGATTATGGTGTTGGGCCTGTTGATGCTGCATTAAATGCAATTCAAAAAATTACTGGTAAGATTTCTGAATTAAAAATAACTGATTATGGATTAGCATCTATTTCTGGTGGTGCAACTGCATTATGTGAAGTTACTATAACTGTTGAAGATCCTCATGGTAATTCTGTATCTGCAAAATCTATTGGTGAAGATATTGTTACTACTAGTGTACAAGCAGTCATTGATGGAATTAATAGAATAATGCTTAAAAAAATGCTTAAAGAAAAACAGATAAACTGAATTTCATTGTTGTGATATTATGTATAAAATTTCATTAATTATGGGGGATGGGATTGGACCTGAATTATCTGATTCTGCAATATCTGTATTAAACACAATTCAGGAAAAGTATGGTCTTGAGTTTGAAATTTCTAAATTAATTGCTGGTGATAAAGCCCTTGAACAAACAGGTAAGGCACTTCCTGATGATGTAGTTGAAACTATCAAAAATTCTGATGTTTGTCTTAAAGCACCTGTTGGTGAAAGTGCTGCTGATGTAATTGTAGTCTTAAGACGAATGCTTGATCTTTATGCAAACATTCGACCTTCTAAATCGTATCCGCACATGCCTGCATTACGTGATGATATTGATATGGTGATAGTTAGAGAAAATACAGAGGATCTTTATACTGGTAAAGAATTCAGTTTGGGTGATTCTGCCGTTGCTTTGAGAATTATTTCAGAATCTGCATCAAAAAGAATTGCAAAATATGCTTTTGAAACTGCAAGACAACGAAATTCTATGAAAAAAGTTACTTGTGTCCATAAATCAAATGTAATGCGTGTCACTGATGGATTATTTGCAAAAGCCTGTATTGATGTTTCAAAAGATTTTCCTGACATTAAATTTGAAGAAATGTATGTTGATGCATGTGCTATGAATTTAATTCGACAACCTGAGAAATTTGATGTTGTAGTTACAACTAATCTCTTTGGCGATATTTTATCTGATGAATCCTCTCAAGTAGTTGGAGGATTAGGTATGGCCCCTGCTGCAAATCTTGGTGATGATTTTGCATTGTTTGAACCTGTTCATGGTGCAGCATTTGATATTGCTGGACAGAATATTGCAAATCCTTCGTCATTTTTACTTTCAATTAAAATGATGCTTGATTGGCTTGGTGCAAAACATAATGATCAAAAATGTTTTGAAATGGCTACAAAATTAGAATCTACTATTTTTAATTTAGTAAAATCTGGAATTAAAACTAAAGATATTGGTGGTGATAAGACAACTGCAGAATTTACAAAACAAATTACTGATAATCTCTAAAATTCCCAATTTTTATTAGTTGCAATTTTTAGTTATTTTACATGGTAGTTTGCTGTATTTGTAAAATTGCTCCTGGTACATTGAAAATCAAAGATGGTAATCCAAAGTATAAGGGAAAACCTGTTTGTAAAGAATGTGAAGGTTACAGAAAACTTTTGAAAGAAACTAAATAGTTTTGATTATTGGCTATTCTTAGGCATGAAAATGCTTATCTAAATTGAATTCATGAACTTCTGATATGGGTTTGTTTGATAAATTTAGTAAAACCTTTGACAAATTTGGATATGACTTAGATGGATATGACAAAGATGGATATGACAAAAAAGGTTACAACAAAAATGGATATGGTGAAAATGGATACAGCAAAGATGGATATGACAAAAAAGGTTACAACAAAAATGGACACAACAAAGACGGATATGATAGACTTGGATATGATCACTTAGGTTATGATAAAGAAGGATACAACAAAGATGGATATAACAAATTTAATAAAAATAAAACTGAAGTAAAAAATGATTAAAAAAATTAGATTATTCTGATTGTGGTTTGTTCTGTTTTGCCCATTCCTCATACATTTTCATTAATTCATCTACGTCCTTTCCGTCTTCAGAATATGTGACAATCACTCCAAATGTGCCTTTTTTATCGTGACCTCTTGCAAAATATCCCCAAAATGAGTCTGGTAATTTCTGAAAACTGTTTGAATCGTGTGATACGCCTATCAGATTATTTCCAATAACTTCAATGACTTTTTTTGCATCTTCTTTCTCAATCATAATCTATGATTAACTTGTTATAATAAAAATCTGAATATCTGTGCCTACATTGACAGTATGTCCATTTTTACAAAAAACTTATTGCTATCATCAGCAATTTAGATCAACTTGGATTGTCTTCAATGCGATGGAAAAGGAAAGTTCATGAATGAATTTGGTTTAATGGAAAAATGTTCTTTCTGTAAAAATCCTGATTTAAGTTTCAGTTAGGATTTTTCTATTTTTTTATTTTAACACAACAAGAAAAGAAGGTGGAAAACATTGAACGTAAATGTATCCTAACATGAATTGTTCTCCTTACTCACCACTCTACGACGCAGAAATGATGGTTTCTTGCTAATTACACTATGTAAAAATAATATTTAAGAATGATCCTGTTTCTTAACTATTTTGTATCATTAAGCATTATTTCCTACTGATGTGGCCACATTTTTTACATTCATATCTAATATCTTCATTTTTTAATTCGTTTTTTCGTATTAACACCTTGACTGATTCATGGCATTGCTTACAAACTCCATTGGGAAAATTACTATCATTCATGAATTTACTATTGATTTACTGAATATAACCAACACTAGAACTTTTTTAGTTATTAAAATTAAATTTATGATTTTGCAATATCATAATCTTCTTTCCCATTACCAAATTTTTGTGTAATGATTTTTACTCTGTATTTTTTACCTCTTTGAATATCTTGAGATAATACTGTGGGTTTGCCATTATCATAAAATTTTGCAACTATCATTTTTCTTGCTGTGTAGAATTTCTTAATTCCATCAAATTCTTCCTCGGTTTCAATATTTATTTCGGTGATTGTTTCTTTTCCTACTTTACGTTCAACCTTTTCTACTTTCACAATTGTGAAAACTCCTTTGTCATCTAATTTTGAAAGTGAAGATTCGTTCATATCTAATATTTTTGAACTTTTTTGATGATAAGCGTTTTTCTATTTAATATCTCCATTTTCTCTCTCAATAGGCATAAAATTTTGAATTCATGACTTTTTTTAGATTATAATATAGTTAATTTTAAAATTAATTGTTTCTAGTGATACGTGCTAAGATGAGGATCTATATCGTGTCATTAGAAACATACTGAAATTAAATTTAGTATTTTTTTGGCTTTCTTTTCTTTGTATCGTTTTGTTGTTTCTTTTTATAATTTTTAACTCGTTGTTTTTGCTCTGCTTCTTTTTGTCCTTTACGTTTCCTTGTATCTGGTTTTCTTTTTGATCCGCCCATGTTGATTTCCTATTTTTTTATAATTTATTAACTATCTTTAGTTGAGCGATAGTAACTAAACCAATTATTATCAAGATACTGGCAATTGCTAAAGCGTATTCAAATGATGGATATGCAAAATAGATGATCAATACCATAATGCCCATAATGAAAAAACTAGATATTCCTCCTACTGCTAAATTTGTCATAATTTTAAATTAAAACACCACTTAATCAAACTTCGTCGTTTTTTGAATTCATCTTTTTCCCTGTAAGATGTATTCCATTACTTCCTGGTGTTTTTTATAATAACCCACGTATCTTAAGCTAATTTTGGATAGACTTGTAGTAGCCTATGTTTATTCCATGTACTCTTTGCAAGAAAATCATGCCTTTTGATGAACGAAGAATTAGGAATCAACATTCCTACCACAGGTCATGTGTGTGGCACGTTGCTCACTTGATTCCTTTGGAGACTTTCTTTTGAAAATTCATTGTACCTTATGTACAAAGGAGATTAGATTGAAACCCCAGATACGAAATAGTCGTTGGTATCATAAGAAATGTGCAATCAAGGTAGATTTATTGCTAAATTAGATTCAAGGTAGGTTGATGAGTGATGAATTATCACAACAAGAAAAAGATCTTGTATCTGAAATTACCGACGCCATGAAAGATGAGGGTTATACAGAAGATGAAGTTAAACAGGGTCTAGAACTTGCATATCATATAAGGACAAAAGTAAAGTCAAAAAATGATACACTTTCAGATTGTTGTGAATAAAAACAGAAATGAGTTACTTATTTTTGGAATGTTATGATGTTATCAAAAGAATGTACTGTGGTAACCGAAGTTACCACAGGAGAATTTTTGTTTAATCGCCATTGCTCCTTTGGAGAGTTATCATGGGCTACTAAACATACCAATTCTCACGGCGTGCAAATTGTAATTTTATGAACTCTTAGGTTCACAAAAAGGTTGGTATTTCATTAATTGTATGATTTTATAGTTACAAGAATGCTTACTCTTAAAGTAAAATCATTCCAAATGCTTGTGCAAGAATGGCGATGACTGTAATAATTACAATTTTTACACCTAGTTTCAAGATAATTCATTAAGAATGTAAGGAGTACTTGTTTTTTGTGTAATCTCTCACATTTGGATCTGTTTAATTCATTTTTATTATAATTTTAAAAATTATTTTGAAATGATTTTTTTGGTTTTCAAAAAGGACTTGTCCTTTGAAGTACAAGGATTCATGTTGTGAAGTCTTTTTTTGTAGGTCATTCTTCCTCTTCAATCCCTTGTTTTGATATCTTCTCTATTGTTGCAAGGATATCTTCTTGTGACATACCTTGAGCTTTCATTCTTGCCATGATTTCAGTTACAATGCCTTCCATCATTTCCTTTTTCTTTTCAGGATCTAACATGTCAGGTCTAGAATTGAGTAATATTTGAAACATTTGACTGGTTGTAATCTGTCTGTTTTTGACTTGCTTATGGTGATAATCTGTCTGGATCTCTTGGATACAATACTACTTCACGAACATTATCAATTCCAATTAATGTCGTCATGAGTCTATCTAATCCCATTCCCCAACCTGAATGTGGTGGCATTCCCCAATCAAATGTCTTAAGATGGTCTTCAAATTGTGCCGGATCTAACCCTTGTTCTGATAATCTTGCTTTTAGTAATTCTGAGTCATGAAGTCTGGTTCCGCCTGATGATAATTCTAGATATCCATATTGCAAATCAAAGGAACGTGAAAGTGTTGCATCTTCATCTTTTTCTCTAATGTAAAATGGTTTTAGTTTCATTGGCCAATCGGTTAAAAAGTAAAAGCCTGGATGATTATCTCCAATTATTCTTAGATGTGAATCTAATAAATCGTCACCAAATTCAATTTTCTCACCTGCTTTCTTGATCTCTTCTACGCATTGACTATAGGTAATTCTTTCAAATGGTGCAGATGGAATTTCTATTATATGTTCGATTGATTCTTGTTCTTTTTTACAATTTTCTGCAGTAAATGTGTAAACTGCAATTACTAATGCTTCTAAGACATCCATCACATCTTCATAATCCATAAATGCTGCTTCTATATCGATACTGGTAAATTCTGTTAGATGTCTTCCTGTATGTGAATTCTCTGCTCTGTAAAAGTTTGAAATTTCAAATACCCTTTCTAATCCAATTGTCATTTGTTCTTTGTATAGTTGAGGACTTTGTGCTAGATATGCTGTTTTTCCAAAGTAGTCTAATGAAAATAAATCTGCCCCTCCTTCACTTGCACTTCCAATGATTTTTGGTGTTGTAATTTCGATGAATTTTTTTTCTACTAGTGTTTTACGTAATGCTTGTAATACATAATGTCTTAATTTAAAAATTGAAGCTGTTTTTTGATTTCTCATATCTAATGCACGATGATTTAATCTTGTATCGATATTACTTTCTAATCTTCCAATTGGATCTACTGGTAATGGATGAATCGCTTTTGCTAGAACTTCAATTTCTTCAGCTTTTATTTCAAATGCAAAATCCCTTGCTTTAGTTTCTTGAACGATTCCTTTAATTCTTACAGCACTTTGACGATTTATTTCTCCCAGGTTGTCATTTAATTCTCCTTTAACAATTACTTGAGAAATTCCTGAAATATCCCGTAGTGTTATGAATGACATTTTTCCCAATTTTCTAAGGTCCTCTATCCATCCGCCTAAGACTACTTGTTTTCCAATTAATTCTTCACTTAATTCTGAAATATCGTGTGTTTTTACAAAAACCATATCTTTCATTTATCCTCAAATTCTATCTCAATGTCAAGGTTTCGGGCATTTTTGACAATTTCTATGACTTTTTTGGTATCAATTGGGAATTTTGGCGTCCATTTTCCTGAAACAATTGCTTTAGTTTTTTGAACCCCTTCTGCCCAAACTACATTAATTGCTAAAATTTTAGTTGGAAAAAATAGATCTTCTATGAATTTTTTATCTGTCTCGTCTGATTCTACCAACCAAATTTTCTCTTTGAATTGATCTTGAATTAATCGGTACAATGTTCTGCTTTGCCGAATTGCCATTATGTCGTTTTTTGCTAATGATAAAATGAAATTGCCTTGAAATTCCTTGCAAGAAAATAGTGAAAAATTTTCTATTTCTTTATTTGATTTAGCAATTTTTGCTAATGTTATTGATGCTTCTACATCTGCTTTAGTTAATTCACCTTTGTCTACTTTTGCCTCGCATTGAGGACAAAGTACCGCATTTTTTGCATCAAAGCCACATATTGGAAAAATCATTTAAATCGATTTTTTATTTCTAATAATGTTGTTTATATCCCTTAGTGAAAAACAAAAATCCTAGTTTGGATCTAAAAAAGATATGACTTTACTATCAATTAATGGATTATCTTCTCGATATTCCTCTTCTGCAGGCCCTGTATATGCTGTTGATGATGTTGATTTTGAATTAGATTCTGGGGAGTCTTTGGGGATTGCAGGTGAAAGTGCATGTGGAAAAAGCACTTTGGGGCTATCTTTGATAAGGATGCTTTCTGGTGGAAGTAGTTTTGGGAAAATTATTTTTGATGGTGATTCTATTTTAGATCTTTCTGAATCGGAATTTAATGATACTATTCGTTGGAAAAAAATTTCTATGATTTTTCAAGGTGCAATGAATTCTTTGGATCCTGTATTTACAATCCAGCAACAATTTGATGAAATTATAAAACAACACAAGTTTGTTGGAAATTCAAATGAATTAATTTTAGATTCAATTAATTCAGTTAATTTGAATGATGATGTTTTAAAAAAATATCCTCATGAATTAAGTGGAGGAATGAAACAAAGAGTGATTATTGCAATGGCTTTAATTTTAAAACCCAAGTTTGTAATTGCCGATGAACCTACTACTGCCTTGGATGTTTTAATTCAAGCACAAATTATGAATTTACTGAAAAAATTAAAAAAAGATGGCATGTCTTTTATGATGATTACCCATGATTTAGCTGTTTTATCTGAAATTGCAGATAAAATTGGAATAATGTATGGTGGGCAAATGGTTGAATTTGGCTCTTCTCACGAAATTTATAAAAATCCAAAGCATCCATACACTCAAGGACTTTTAGAATCTATTCCAACTCTCAAAGGTAATACTCCAAAATATATTCCTGGAACTCCTCCCAGTTTGCTTGATACTCCGTCTGAATGCCGGTTTATTGATAGATGTCCATTAGCAATTGAAAAATGTAAACAACTTCCACCTAAATTTAAAACTGATACTGGTTATGTTCGATGTTGGCTTTATGATGATGAAAAATAATTATTTTGAATTTAGATATTGTTCATCTATTTTTTTTAAATATGTTTCTTGAATTAAGATAGTTTCTCTTTCTATTATGTTTCTACAAATCATTTTTGCATATTTTATCAAGTCTTCATCTTGATGATTATTTTCAAATAAATTTATTTTTTTTAACACATTTTGTTCAAATTCCATAGTGTTGTGAAGCTCTTTACTAATCACCTCTATTTTCATTTGTTCATAATTTTTAGGTTTTCTTGAACTAATTTCCTCAATTAATTTTTTAAGATCCTCCATGTTTTGCAATTTCTCTTTTGATACTTTAATTTTGATTTTCTTTTTTATGTTCTAAAATATGTTTTAATCCCTCTGCCATGCTGAGGGAATCTAAATCAATTTCACAATATGGGCATTTCACGATGTTTCTAATTCTATGAATGCTTTTTTACAATTGGTAGGCATGAATCTATGATCCTTAACATTTCTGACCTGATCACTTTTTTATCTATTGAGACCCATACTATGGCTTTCTTGATTGCAAATGATATTGTTTGTACTTTCTTACGTTCTTCCCACACAAATTCAACTTCGCCTAAATTTTTGTCAAAGAATGCTTCTAGATCAGAATTCATGGCAATATGTGAAAATTGATACTTGGTATTTTTATCATCTAATAATGGGGTTAATTGCTGCCTTCGGGAATGTGCAAGTAACTCTCCTCTTTCTCCTATCACTCCTACAAATCTGATAAATGGGCTTATAGCGCTGATATTATCACAAATTAATTTAAATTTCTTAGTTGTCATGTAACTTCTCCGTTTTTATTGTATTTTAATCCTGTCGTTGATTCTAATTCGTTTTTAATTTAACTTTCTGGTAATATTTTTAAAATATTGATCCTAATCCTAATACTACAATAATTGTTTTAATTATTTTACCTGATATCATAAAGATTAAAAATTTTACAAATTTCATTTTTTTTATTCCTGCTGAAATTAAAATTAAATCCCCTATGATTGGAATCCATGCTGCAAAAAATATTGCACTCCATCCAAATTTATCTAATATTTTATTGTGTTTTTCATTTTGTTTTTCTGTGTCTGATTTTTTTCTCATTTTTTTAATTAATTTATTTCCTCCAAACCCTATGAAATAATTTAAAATTCCTCCAATGGTTGATCCTATAATTAATGCAATTGCTACCAGACCAATATTTTCTCCTCCTATCAATAGTGCTGATGTTAAAATTTCTGTCGGTAGTGGTATCGCTGTAGCTGATAATAATGAATTTAAGAATAATCCAATTATTCCGTATTCTTGAAATGTATTATTATTTAGTATTTCTTGGATTTGCTGATAATGTTCTATGAATAATTCTAAACTCATGACTATTCTGCTTTACTATGTTTATTATTCACTTTGATTGGAAATTGTTCGTTTTGATTAAATATCGCCTAAAATTCATTTGATTAATGGAGTTAACTGACATTTTTCCGTTTGCTCCTGATGATGGTTATCTGATTCTAATTTTAGTTAATTTTATCGGTTCTCTAATTCCCTTTGTACCTCTACCTGGATTTCTATTGTTGGCAACAATGTCTGTAGGTTCTGGATATGACTTACATTTGTTGGCTATATTATCTGCAGTTAGTGCTGCAGTTGCAAAACAAATTATATTTTTTGTAAGTTTTAGTGGCCGTAAAATTATGAATCATAAAACTAGAAAAAGAATGCGTCCTTTTGAAAGATTAGTAAAAAGATATGGTGCAGCTGCTGCATTTTTTGCTGCTGCAACGCCAATGCCTGATGATATAATTTTCATACCTTTGGGACTTGCAAAATATAATCCAAAACGATTCTTTGCTGCAACTCTTGCTGGGAAACTTGTTTTAAGTTACATTATTGTATTCATTTCCCATTATGTTGGATTATCGTTTATTGAACCATTTTTAGAAAATGTTGATGATGCTACACCTGTTTATGTTGGCTTTCTAATTTTTGCTGCAGCAATGACTGGTGTAATTATTTTAGTTTTAAAATTAGATTGGCAGAGAATAATGGTCAAATTTGCTCCTTGGACATTGGATGAAAATTCTGATGATGATATTGATGATGATACTGTTAAAAACAATGAAAAATAATTCTATATTTTAAAATTCCAAAGCATTTCTTTTCCATTTTTTATTCCTATTCTAGTTGATTTTTTAATTTTTTTAATTTCTAACCCTTCTTCAATGTATAATTCTGATTTTTTTGTTAAATCTATTCCATAATGCTTCTTTGTTATTTCTAATGCTTGTGTGAGTTTTGCAGGACCATTTGTTAAATTTTTTAAATTCTCGATATTTCTATTTTCTTGCATTTTTTTAATTCCTTTTTTTGGAATAATTCCTCGAATTAATACTGCTCCTGCAGGTGTTTTCATTTTTTTGGATACAACATTGAAACAATAGTGCATACCGTATGTAAAATAGACATATGCAATTCCTACTTCTCCAAACATTACCTTGTTTCTATTTGTGATGCTTCTAAATGCATGACTGGCAGGATCATCTTTATGCCTATATGCTTCTGTTTCACTGATAATTCCTGATATTTCATAATTGCCTATTTTTCTAGTTAATTTTTTCCCTAGTAGTTCTTTTGCTACAATCACTGTGTCTCTTTGATAGAATTTTTTAGGAAGTATATTCAATGTTTATTTTAATTTCTTTTCCATCTTTTATCTCTTCTATTAATTTAAACAACTTTTTCATATCTTTTTTCAACACACTAATTAATTTTTGATTATAGATTGTAGCAGCTGGATGAATTGTTAGAAAATATAATTGATTATTTTTTCTAACAATTTTTCCTCTAAATTTTATGATTTCTTTTCCATCTAATAATGAATTAAATGCAGTATTTCCTAAAATACAAATTATTTTTGGTTTAATAATGTCTATTTCTTTTCTAAGATAATTTTTACATGTGTCTCTTTCCATTACTGTTGGAACTCTATTTTTAGGTGGCCTGCATTTCACAATATTTGTTATGTACACCTTATCTCGAGTAATTCCTGCATTTTCAAGTGCAATTGTTAATTTTTTCCCTGCAATACCTATGAATGGTTCTCCCTGAATATCTTCATTTTTCCCAGGTGCTTCTCCAACAAAAATTACATCTGATTTGAAATTTCCTTTACCTGGAACTGAATTATTTCTTGTTTGACTAAGTTCACAATTTGTACATTCTATTACTTCTTTTTTTATATTCTCTAATTTTTTGCTCATACTAATTTACACTTTTCACTGTTGCAGTTCCTCGAATTGTGGGGCCTCCATTTCCCATAATCATTGATTGCATGGGATCTCCTTTACCGCAATTAGTTATTGGTCTTACTGTGAAATCATTTCCACATGCATTGATTGAATTAAAAAATTCTGGTGCTGTACCCATTACAATTACATCTCTTTGCAAATCTGTTAATTCTCCATTTTTTATTTTTTGTGCATATTGACAAGATATACTCCAATTATGTCTCTTCATGTCAATTGATGGTATTTTCATATTTGAAATATAGTACCCATTTTTTACGTCTTTGATTATTTCGTCTACTTTTTGATCTCCGTTAGCAATACATGTGCATGCCATACGAATTAATGGCATATATCGATAATTTGTTGCTCTCATATTGCCTGTAGGCACTGTGTTGAATACTTCTGAAGTCTCTCTATTTTGCATATGATTTTTTAAAATCCCTTTTTCTATTAAACTCGTTTTTTTGGTTTTTACTCCTTCATCGTCAAAATAATACCATCCTAAACTTTCTTTAATTGTAGGATCATCGAATACATTCAGATTTTCTGAACCTATCTTTTCTCCTATCTTTCCTTTCCACCAAGCTCCACCTGCCCACGCCATTTCTTTTCCTAACACTCTATCTGCCTCAGATGGGTGCCCTAGTATTTCATGTGTAAGTAATGAAACAAAATCTGGATTCATTACTACTGTTGTTGTTTCTTCTTTTACTGGTTTTGCTGAAATTAATTGTGAAGCTTTTTTAGAAATATGTGCTGCACTATGTTG
>Ga0209047_1001765_pt1 | contig 15328 bp, 10 predicted proteins | sample SaaInlV_165m_DNA_3_FD_184681 | JGI IMG/M metagenome (GOLD analysis project Ga0209047, IMG submission 184681) | Marine microbial communities from expanding oxygen minimum zones in the Saanich Inlet - Saanich Inlet SI037_S3LV_120m_DNA (SPAdes)... | ecosystem: Environmental > Aquatic > Marine >...
TATCAGATAAAGATAATAAATTTTTAACAACCTCGACTTCTGAAGGTGCAGGTTTAATAAAAGAAAAAATTTTTGAGACAATTGTTGCTAAAGAAACTGATAAGTCAGCAGCAATTTTAAGTAAAGTAATGGCAAAATCTGATGACTCAACTGTTGCATCAGTTATTAACAATATCACTGAAAAAAATACTAATGAACAGTCAAAACTTTCGTTAAAAGTAATGGCAGATTTTTCAGAAAAAAACCCTGAAAAATTAGAAAAGTTAGCTCAAAATAATTCAGATCAAATTGAGAAACTAACAATCTCAGCAGTTGAAGAAGCTGAGTCCTCTAAAGAAGATGCAGACTTAATTGCAAAAGTTGTAGCAGCTGCAAGTGACGAATTGGTTAACAAAGTAGTTGATGAGGTTAGTAAAAACTCAACTGAAGAAAATCAAACTTTATCAGCACAAGTTTTAAAAGCGATCGTTGATAGCGACTCAGGAAAAATTGATATTATTAAAGATGATATAAAAGACACAATGATCAAGCAAACAATTGAGTCTGCCCAAAATCAACAAGAGGGAACTGGAGTTCAACAAAGTCAGGATATGACAAGTATTGTATCCGACATAATTGTTAACTCAAATACAGAAACAGGCTCTAAAATGATCGAAGAATTAAACAATTCTTCAACTGATACAGAAAATGATTTATCCTTAAAAGTAATCTCTGCCATATCTGAAAAAGATACGACTAAATTGAATACTTTATCTGAAAATAACAAAGAACAGATTGAAAAGTTAACAGAAACAGCAATTAAAAATGCTGATGCTTCTGAAGAAAGTGCTCAATTAATTGCAAAAGTCGTTGCAAATGCAAGTGATGAGTTGGTAAATAAAGTGGTTGAGGAAGTAAGTAAGAATTCAACAGATGAAAATCAAACTTTATCAGCTAAAGTTATGAAATCAATAGTAGAGACTAATCCAGAAAAAATAGAGACTTTAAGTGATGAAAATAAGCAAACTATGATTAGCCAGACTATTGAGTCAGCTAAAAATCAAGCAGAAGGTACTTTTTCAGATGAGTTAGATCTTTCTAATACCATAGCAGAAATTGTAACAAAAGCTGACACAGCAACAGCTGCAAAAGTATTAGAGACTTTAGAAGAAGTTTCAAAAGAAAGTGATTCTAAATTATCATTAAGTGTAGTTTCTAATTTAACCAAACAAGAAAACTACGAAGAAAAAATGGAAATATTATCGGTAACATCATCTGTAGTTGAGCAGAGTATAACTAAGTTGGTTGAAAAAGCTGTAGAAAATGCATCCTCTGAAGAAGATTTAGAAATGGTAACAAATATTGTCGAAAATAGTAAAGGTACTATTGCCGATAAGATTATCAATAGTGCAAATAACAATGAAGAAAGTAAAAAGAAAATTACAAAAGTTATAGTTAAGGTTGTCGAAAAAAATCCTGAAAAAGCTGTTGAGATTATAGAGAAAAATGAAAACACTAATACAGTATTAGAAACTGTTAAAACTAAAATTGAAAAAGGAGAAGCTGTATCTACTGATGATTTTGAAGAAGTTTTCGACACAAATGTTTCACCTAATTAATTATGCAACTTTCAAAAAATAAAAAGTATCAGTATTTATTTTTTTTTATAATATCAATATATGCTATTTTCAATGGTGGAAACTCTAATATATCAATTCAGATTAACTTTATCTTATTTGGTCTTTTGTTTTTATTTTGTATCAAAGATAAAAATTACAACTTACATTTAAAAAAATTTTATAAAGATAATCAAAAATCTATATTTATTTATTTAATATTCATTTTTTATCTATTATTTCAAATAATTCCTTTACCTATTGAAATTCTTAAAATATTTTCACCTGAGAAGTTTAAAATTATAAACAAACTTGATGGAGAGATTCTAAATTCTTCTATAAGTTTAGCTCCATCAAATTCTTTTTTTCAAATATTAAATTTTATAACACTACTAATTGTAGTTTTCATCTTAAAGATGCTTTTTTATACCGACAGACATAAAAACAGATTTAACCTTTTTTTATCCTTCTTGGGTTTTATAACCTCAATTATTGCAATAACATTCTATTTGAATGGAAATCCTGATATATTAATATTTAAAAATGTATTTTATAAAAATGCATCAACTGGTTTTTTTATAAATAGGACTGTTTTTGCTGTTTTTTTACTTTTTTCATTAATTTCATCTTTAGAAGCACTAAGAGATATAAATTTAAAAATAAGTAAAAAAAAAGATAATTTTTTTTTAAAAATTTATATTAGATTATTTATAGTCTTCATTACCATAGGAATTATCACTAGCTTTTCAAGAATTGGGAATTTTCTTTTTTTAATAACTATAATTTTTTATTTATTTAATGAATATTATTTTACCAAGAATAAAAATAGCTCAATTAAATATGTTGTTATATTTATCTTATTAATTGATATTTTAATATTAGGATTTTATTTTGGTGGCTCAAAAATTATCGATAGATTTCATTTTTTAAATAATGAATTTGCCGAAATATATTCTGATAATATAGATTTAAGTAGGATAGACATAGTCAAATTTAGTCTGGTCCAATTTAAAAAATTTTTATTTTTTGGATATGGACCTGGAAGTTTTGAAAGTTTATTTCAAATAAATTATTTAGATTTGGAAAATCAATATGCAAATCATGCACATTCGGATTTATCTGAATTTTTTGGAGAATTTGGTTTAATTGGAACAATAATACTTATTGGTTCTACATTAAGTATTTTTGTTAATAAAAATTCTTACTCTTTAATAAATGTAATTATTATTTCTTATATGATTATTTTACTATTTTTTGATTTCTCTTTACACATTCCTCTAATTCAGATACTTTTAATTACATTTTTAATTCTAAACAAAAAAAAAATTAATTAATTTTACGGTTCTTTGTAAGTTTCTAAACCATTATTAATAATTGGATTATAAGATTTAAATAAATCTGTTTGTGGCAATAACAAGCTTATAACTCTGTTCCATTTTACAATTTCTGTTGGTGGAATAAAAACTATGTCTTTTTCTTGAAGTAAAAACTTTCTACCTGCAATCAAGTTAATTGGGTTTTTAATATCTAATTGAAAAACATCTATTTCTAAAAATGAATTATATTTTTCCCTAATTACATAAACCTTTTTAGCATTTGCAGTTAATTGATTTAAACCACTGGTTGAAATAAGTTCTGTTAGAGAGTAGTCCATATTTGGAAAATAAACTCCTGGTTTAGCAACTTCTCCAAATACATGTATTGCATCTGAATTTCTGTCAATAAATATGACATCATCTTTCTTTAAATAAAAATTTTCTTTTTGATCGTTGTTTTGAAAAGCGTTTATTAAGTCAATCTTATAAACTTTATTGTCTCTTCTTAAAAGACCTTTGGTTCCATAAAGTTTATCCGCCGCACTTGGATTGAAGTTTGCCTGAATAGCGGCTTCAATTAATTTGATTGGTTTTTGATCTAAATTAATAGTGATTTGGTTTCTAACAGCACCTATTACGTAAACTTTACTACTATTAAATTCTTCTATTTTCATTTGTAGATCAGGATTTTTATAAAAATTTTGTATTACTTGGAGTAAAATATTTTGAGCTTCATTTAAAGTAAGATCATCCAACTTTATTTTTCCAATGAATGGTAAATCGATCATACCTTCTTGATCTATTAAATAGATACCATCTAGATCATCAGTGTCAGTTAAATCTATAGAAATCGAGTCAGCTGAACCTAAAATATACTCATATTTATAATCATATATATCTGAAAATGTTTTTACTTTGAAATCTAATTCATCAATTTTATCTTTATTAAATTTATTTAACTCATCATCAGTTAGCAAATTTATTTTTATTATATTAACCCCAACATCATTCATTGAATAACTACTAGATATAATTTTTGAATTAGGTTTTTTTTTAGACGGATTCTTTACAACACCAGGTAAAGATACACAGCTATTTAAAAGGAACAAAAGTATTATTAAAAACTTTAAATTATTTTTTAAAAAAATCATTAAGTAAACTTTATAATATTTTTTTATTTTACTGTTAATTAATAAGTAAAAAATTATAATTTTTCACATATTTTCAATGATTATAGTGCTATATATTGAAATTTTTTGATAAAAGAAATAAATATTAAATAATATGATTGAACGAATAAATTCTATTTTAAATATATTTGATGTAGGTGATCTAAAATTTTTTTATCTTGTTGCCAAGAAAAATATAAAAAATTTAATTTTATTATCATTAATTGTTTCGATTCTAGTTTTATTTTCATCTCTTAATCAGCAAAAAAAATATCTCAGTAAAGGTATAATTGTTATCCAGCCTGATGATAATAACATTGTTAATATAGAAGAGGTTTATTCAATTGAGTCTCGTATGAATAGAATAAATAATCAAATGGCAATATTAAAAAGTGACGAAGTATTGGAGTATATAATTAAAGATAAAAAAAATTTACTTCAATTTAAAAATCTTTATTCTCAAAATGACTTAAATTTTTTACAAAGAATTTTTAAGAAAGAAGAAAATATTGATGATATTTTTTTAAAAAAAGTTTTAACAGATAATTTTACAGTAAAAAATATACCACGGAGTGATGTTTTAGAACTATCTTTCGTATCTATAAATCCTAAACTTTCACAATTAGCATTACAATCAATAATAGAGTCATACCAGAGATATGAGATTGATAGTAAAATTAAAATAACAAATTATGCAAACCAAAAAATAACAGAGAGATTGAAAGATCTTGTTGCACAAATAGATATTGCTCAAAAAAAATTATCAAATTACAAAAGGGAAAATAATTTAGTCGATACAGGAAATGTAAAAGAATTAAAAATCAAAGAAATAAAGTCAATTTCAGATAGAATAATTGAGGCTAAGTTAAATTATCAACAACAACAAAATGATTTACTATCAATAAAAGTTGCTGATGGAGATACAGATGCACTTTTAGCTATTAATGACCTTCGTTCTAGAGAAGAAATATCAAATATCAAAAATACATTAAATGCTAATGAAAGTAATATAGAGTCTTTGTCTCTTATATATACGGAAAAACATCCCAAGATTATTCAAGCAAAGGATCAAAATTTAAATCTTAAAGGTCAGTTAAGTAAAATTTTAGATGAAAACATAGAGCAAAAAGCGTTTGAGCTTAGCAATACAAATAATTTTATAAACTTATCAGAAGAAGAACTTCAAAAGGTCACTGATGAACTGAGAGTATTAGAAGAAAAAGAGTCTGGTATGTTAAAATTTACAAGAGAATTAGAAAGTAGCAGAAAATTGTATGAGTCTTTTTTGCAGAGAGTAAAAGAAACTAATGAAGCACAAAATCTACAGATATCAAAATTAAAAACAATTGAAAGTCCAAATTTACCTTCGGGTCATTTTTATCCAACTCCAAAAAAAAATTTTATATTAGCTTTTATTATTTCATTTATGGGTATCTATGGATTGTTATATTATAGAGAAATGAATTCCTCAGTGATTAAAAGTCCAGAAGCTATCGATTCATTAAATATACCTCAAATTGGAATATTGCCTAGAGTAGAAAAATTAAAAAGAGGTTTTCATATTTTACAAATGTTTGTTGAAGATGGTGCATCTAGTTTCTCTGAAGCAATAAGATCCTCAAGAGCGATTATAGAATCTAAGTTTGAAAAAAATAAAAGTTTCATGGTTACTTCATCCAATCCCTCAGAGGGAAAAACAACATATGCTTTTAACTTAGCTTTATCGTTAGAGAAATCGAGTAAAGTTTTGTTTATTGAAGCAGATATTAGAAGACCTTCGGTTTTAAATGGTTTTTATCAATTTGATAGGCAAATATTAGGTTTAGGTGAAATTATTTCAGGAGCAGCAAACTTAAATGAAGCAATCTTCAAAGTTCCTGGCACAGATTTAGAAATTATTACTTCTGGTGAAAAAAGATTTGATATGTCTGACATTGTAAGCAAAGACCAAATAAAAAAATTTTTAGATGTCTTAAAATTAGAATATGATTACGTAATAATAGACTCACCTCCAGTACAACCAGTATCGGACACACTTATTTTGACACAATCGGCAGACTACAATTTATTTGTTATAAGATCAGATGAAACAAGAACAGCTTCATTCATGTCATCAATTAAAAAAATTCAGAATGTTGGTGCTAAAATTAATGGAATAGTTATTAACGATCTAGATACATCTAAAGATAGTTATTATAGTTATTATTATAGTTATTCCCCTGATTATTATACAGCAAGCAAATAATGTTCCGTCTTGAAAAAGTTTTTCAAAATGATGACTCTGGTTATATTTTGTTTTCAAATTTTTGTAAGTCATTACTACTTTTAATTGTTACTTATATATTTGTAATACTTAGTGAAAATTCAATTTATAAATTAAATGAATATGAAATATTTAAAAAATCAGATTATTATTTTTATTCTCTTATTTTATCGTTAAGTTATTTTATAATTTCACTTTTTTTAAAAGATAGAAAAGAATATAAAAAAAATTTTATTTCATTTTTAAGAGAAGATTTATTGACTATTTTTTTTTCTTCTATTTTGACATTTGCCATAATATTTATATTTAAAATTAATTTTAATTTAGACATTAAATTGATTTATTTATTAACAACTCAAATTATAGTTTTATTTTTTGCTAAAATATATTTCAATAATGTTTATCAAAAATTAATAAATAAAAACATAATACAAAAAAATATTATGCTTATTGGTGATTACGAAGAAGTTAAAAAAATATTATCTGAAAATTTTGAAAAAATTTTTATTTTTAAATGCTGCATGTTAACCGATTTAAATATTCAAAATTTGAAACTTATTAAAAGTGAATTTAAATTACCTATTTTTAATGAAAATGAAGATATTCGCTCTATATTAGAATATCATTCGCTAGGACAGATATGGGTTTTAAATGGTGACGATCCAAAAAATAAAAAAATTTTACCTAAAATATTTAAATATTCTGTTGATACATTAAATATAAATTTAAATAAGGCAAACAACCTTCATGGAAAAAAATTATTAGCAAATAAATATGAATTTGAATTTTATGAAAAATCTAGGTTTTATGGTGTAAATTTATTTTTAAAAATATTAATGGATAAGTTTTTTTCTATAATATTTCTAATATTGTCATCTCCAATATTAATTTTTTCAGCTATTTTAATATACATAGAAGACGGTTTTCCAATTTTATTCAGTCAAAATAGAACTGGTTGGGATGGTAGAAGATTTAAAATATACAAGTTAAGATCTTTAAAAAAGATTTCTTTTGACAAAACAATACAAGTTTCAAGAGATGACGATAGATTATTAATATCAGGTAAGTTTTTGAGAAGATTCAGTGTAGATGAAATTCCACAATTTATTAATGTACTAAATGGAGATATGTCAATTGTAGGACCAAGACCACATATGGTTGAGCACGATATACATTATTCAAAATTATTTGTTAATTTCTTAAAAAGACATAAGTGCAATCCAGGTTTAACAGGCTGGGCTCAAGTCAATGGTTTAAGGGGAGCAACACCACATCCAGATATAATGAAAAGAAGGATGGAATTTGATTTATGGTATTTAAATAATTGGACAGTTTTTTTAGATATCTACATTATATTTAAAACATTCTATGCAATTTTTAAGTATAAAGGTGATTAATAACACTCATATTTATAATATTGGCTTATGATCAACTTTCCCAATCTTCAATATTGGTTTCTTTCCAATCTTTCATTGCACTTTTAAGAGTATAACTAAAGTTATATTTAGAATTTAATAAAAATTTAGGTGTTACAAAATTAGATCTAAATAATTTATTTAACCTAGTATAATTATAATTACTTCCTGAACTTAAATTTTTTGTAAAAAATGAAGTAAAAAAAATTAATAATTTAATTAAAGTTTTTGGAATAGATATAAATTCTTTTGTATTTTCAAATTGAATTGATATTGCAGACACATAATTATTTAGATTTGGACATGGATGTAAAGTTCCATTGAATAAACTAATTTTTTTAAAATGGTTATTAATTTGATTCTCGTTTACCCACATTATTGAATATATTAATTCTTTAATATAAATCCCTGATTTTTTTAGATATTTATTTCCCATAAAGAAAAATAATCTTTTTTTTATAGCCTTAACTAGCCTAGTAACATTTCCATTTTCTCCAGGACCAAATACTACGCCAGGTCTACATATTGTTAATATCTTTTGATTTTCATTTTGATTTTGCCAATTGAAATAATTATTTTCTGCATTTAGTTTAGATTTACCGTAAGCAGTATTAGGTAAAGTATTAGTATCTTCATTTTTTTCATGATCTCCAGGCCCATAAACAGATATACTACTTGTAAATATTATATTTTTACAATTAACTTGATCTGCAAATTTACAAATATTTTTTGAACCTACAACATTTGTGTCAAAATATTCATGATCGGCGTGACCTGGCTCTCTGTGTATAGCAGCAAAATCAAAAATAATATCTACTTTTGAAACTTGAAGATCAGATAGATCTTTTCTAATATCTTTTTGAATAATTTTGACTCTATTATTTATTTTAAGGTTTTCGTATAAAGTATTACCAAATTTATCTTTTGGTTCAGAAATATCTATTAAATAAATTAATTCAAATTTATTTTGACTTAATAAATAAGTTGCAAAATGCATCCCAATAAAACCCATGCCACCAAAAATTACTGCAGTTTTCATATTTTAAAAAGATATATCTTTAAAAATTTTTTCAAACTTTTGTGAAATATTTTTTATTTCAAAATTTTTTTCAGCATATTTTCTAGCATTAATAGAATAATTTTTTTTCAAATTTTTGTCTTCGTAAATCTCCTGAATAAATTTAATCATGTTATTAATATTATTTGGTTCAAAAATTTTTCCAGATCTTGAATTTTCAATTATCTTAGAGGCTAAATTATTTTTTGGTGCACACAATAAAATAGTCTTTCCTGCACACAAATAATTAAGAATTTTTGATGGTACAGAAAAAGTTGATGCTTCCTTGTTCAGTATACTTAAACATAAATCAGCTGAACTTAAGATATTATCAATCTTTTCAAAAGGTTGAATTGGAAATAAATTTATATTTTTTGGTAAATTATCTCTTTTTTTTAAATTATCATATCCACTGCCAAATCCTACTATAAGAAATTTTATGTGCATCATTTTTTTTGCAATTTCTACAATTAAATCTGGATCATGCTTCATAGCCAAGGTACCTGTGTATAGAATGTAAAATTTATCAGTTTCTAAATTATTTTCTTCAAGAAAGTTTAATTTTTTATTTTCGTAGAAATTAATATTTCTTAAATTTCCCCAGTTAGGAATAAAAATTATTTTATTTTCATCAATTTTCCATTTAATTAAGGTATCTTTAAAATCTTGTGAGATGATAATAATTTTATCAGTTTCTTTTAGTTGCTTCTTTTCTAAAAATTCAAATAAATAATAAATTGGAAATGAAAAAATAGAAAATTTTTTTTTTAACAATATTTTGACTGCCAATGAGTAAAAATCTTGTACCCAAATTATAAATTTTGAATTATTTTTTTTTGCAGAATTCAATATAATGTGTTGTGATATTGTAGGACAATTACCAGATAGAATTAGATCTGGTTTTATTATTCTTATTTGTTCTGAAACTAATTTTCCATATTTAATATCATCAAAAAATCTAGAAATAAAATTTTTTTTACTATAATTAATTCTCTCACCTATTCCTGTGGTTATTAGATTTTTATTTTCATTATTAAAATTTGCTTTGGGCCCTTTATCATTTTTAAAATACAAATGGTAAATTTTATATGTTTTTGATAATTGTTCAGACAATTCTAACTGAAAAGGGTGACCAGCATAATCATGAATTACAATTTTATGCATTATTTTTTTTTTAAATCAAACAAAACGTATTGATTCCATGAATATAAAAATTTTAACTTATTTATTTTTTTTTCCAATTTATCGCCAAATTTTAAAATTAAATTATTTGGATTTTTTGGAAATAGGAAAGATGTTATAATTGCAAGTGGAGCATTTATTATACCACAAAATAAAACCTCATCTACTTCCCATAATTGAGGATCTATAATTTTTTTTAAATCCTTGTTTGAAAATGGCTCCTCATCTTCAGTCCTAGCCCTAGGTGTAAAAAATCTAAAAATTTTAAGTAAAGGATTATCAGCAAGAGGTTCTTTAAAAACAAGTCTTCCGCCAGGTTTAAGAACTTTATATATAGAATTAATTGCAATTAATTTATCCAAATGATGTAGTATTCCATTTCCAATAACTAAATCAAATTTGTTTTTTTCAAATTCAAGATTATGAGCATCCATGACCTTGAAATTAAAATTTTTTTCCGTGAAACCATTTTTTCTTGCGAGTGAAATTGTTTCTTCGATATAATTTTCTGCAATATCGATGCCATGAACAGTTGCTCCAGCATTTAAAAGTTTTAAGCTGTCTAATCCTTTACCACAACCAAAATCTAAAACAATTTTTCCAGACAGATTTTTATAACTATTATCGAATTGTGTCATTAACCTTTTATACCCAGGATATAATCTGATATGATTAAATCTGTCTTTTAATTTAATGCTCTCTTGTAAGATATCGTCTTCCTCATGAGATTTTCTCTCTCTTTCTACTCTTTTATTTATACTCATAACTATTCAATTTTTGAACAATGATATTAATAATTATTTTTAACATTAATCACAATGTTTATCTAAAAAAATGTTATAACTTATAATTAACAAAACAATTTAATTAAATGTGTGGTATAAGTGGAATATATAATTTCTTAAATAAAGATTTAGACGGAAAAAAAATTATTAAGAAAATTATTAGGATACAAAACACTAGAGGACCAGATAATAGCAATCTTTGGGGCTCTGAATGTAATAAAGTTTATTTTGGTCATAATAGACTTTCAATAATAGATTTATCAAATGATGCAAATCAACCTTTCGTTTCTAAGGATAAAAATTATTCTATTACATTTAATGGGGAAATTTATAATTATAAATCAATTAAAGAAGAATTAGAGAAAAAAAATATTTTTTTTAAAAGTAAATCAGATACTGAAGTTATTCTGGAGTCATACAAATATTGGGGAATTAATTTTTTAAGCAAATTAAGAGGAATGTTTGCTTTTGCTATTTGGGATAATTTGAACAAAAAGTTGATACTTGTTAGAGATCCCTTTGGTATTAAACCACTTTATTACACAAAAAAAGATAATATTTTTTATTTTGCCTCTGAAATTAAAAGTATTTTATCAATAGATAATTTAAATTTTAAAAAATCTGAGAAAGGAATTGTTAGTTATTTTTTATGGGGAAATGTACAAGAACCTTTTACTCTATATAAAGATATAGAATCAGTAGAGAAAGGAACAGCTAAAGTAATTTTTGAAAATGGATTAGAGAAAACTCATAAATACGCGAGTATTAAAGATGAAATATTAAATTCAGAAAAAGAATATTTCAAAAGCACAAATGATTTAAATCAAAAATTAAAATTTTGTATTGATGAGACTGTAAATCATCACCAAGTCTCCGATGTACCAGTAACTTTACTTTTATCTGCTGGTTTGGACTCTTCGGTAATTTTAAGTTCATTAAATAAAAAAGATAAAAAAAATTGTTCAGCCTTAACTTTAGATTTCTATCAAAATCAAAAATTAAATGAATCAAGTATTGCAAAGATTAGTGCTGAAAAAAATAAAATAAAACATTTTACAAAATCATTTAATGAGGATGAATTAAAATTTCAAGTTCAAAAATTTTTTAAAAGAATGGACTCTCCTACAAATGATGGATTGAATAATTTTATAGTTTCATACTTTGCGAAACAAAAAGGATCTAAAGTTATTTTATCAGGAATAGGAGGGGACGAGTTATTTCAAGGCTATCCAAGCTTTAAGAGAATACCAAATATTAAATTTTTACCAAAATCAAAACTTGTTGGTGATTTAGTTTATTACATTTTAAAACCAATATTAAATGCATTAAATATAAATCAAAAATATGCTGGTATTTTAAAATATGGAAAAAATACTGCAGAAGCCTATTATTTGCAAAGGTCATTTATGTTTCAGGATGATTTAAAAAAATTTTTATCCCCAGAAACTTTTAAGATTGGTTTTGAAGAATTAAATTTATTCGGTGAAATTGATAATGATTTAAAAGATTTTGAAGATAACAAATTAGCTATAATGTATTTAGAGATTAAATATTATTTGTCATCTAAACTATTAAGAGATGCTGATTGGACATCAATGTCAAACTCAACCGAATTAAGAACACCTTTTGTAGATTGGTTTTTTTTTAAGCAAATATTACCTTTGATAAAGTCAAATATAAATGTAACTAAATCTAACTTATTTGAATGTTATAAAATGAATTTACCAAATGAAATTAATAAAAGAGATAAAACTGGCTTTGTTATCCCATACAAGTATTTATATGAATTAGTTACAAATAAAAAAATAGCTTCATCAAAAATCTTAAAAGAGTGGACAATTTTAAATTATTCAAAATATTTAAATAATGAAAAATAATTTAAAGATATTAAGAATTATTCAAACTTTAAACCCTGAATATGGTGGTCCTGCAAATGCAATCATAGACAGTTCTATAGTTTTACAAGAAAAGGGTTATAAAGTTGATATATTAACTTATGACAGTCAAGATAAAATAAAAAATATTAATAAAAAGAAAATTAGAATAATAAATAAAGGACCTTCTTTAGGAGGTTACAATCTCAGTATAAAAGCTTTTTTTTGGCTTTTAAAAAATAAAAAAAAATATGACATATTTATAATACATGGCATTTGGCACTTTAGTTCATTACTTGCAAGAATATTATTAAGAAACAAATATTATATATTTTTGCATGGTGGTTTAGATACATATTTTAAATCAGAGCCAATAAAATTAATTAAGAAAAAAATATATTGGATTTTAGCTGAAAAAAAAAATTTGTTGTTAAGTAAAAAAGTTTTGCTAACTACATACTTTGAGCAAAAACAACTCAATAACACATATGTAAATACAAAAAACATTCCAAAAAAATATGTAGGATACGGAATTTTAAAACCAAAAATCAACAAAATACATTGTAAGGAAAAATTTTATAAAAAATTTCCTTTTTTAAAAAATAAAAAATATCTTTTATTTTTAGGCAGATTTCATCCTAAAAAAGGATGTTTTACTCTTCTCAAAGCTATAAAATTAATAATTGATAAAAAAATTGATATTAAAGTATTAATGGTTGGTCCCGAAAGTATTTACAAAAAAAAAATTCAAATATTTTGTAAAGAAAATGGTTTGAAGAAAAATATTTTTTGGTCCAATACTATGACAGGAGAATTAAAATGGGGTTCAATCTTAAATTCAGAGGGAATGGTTTTGTCATCACACGGTGAAAATTTTGGAATTTCTTTAGTTGAAGCATTAAGTTGTGCAAAGCCTGTTTTAACAACTTATAAAGTCGGAATATATAAGGATATTTTAAAATATAAAGCTGGATTTATTTCTAAAGATAAACCAAACGATTTTGCAAAGATCTTAGAAAAATTTAAACTTTTAAAAAAAAATGATTTAAAAAAACTTTCATATAATTCATATAATTGTTTTGATAAAAATTTTAATATAAAAAAAAATTATTACTTAGCTAAATTTTTAAAAAAAGATTTTTATTTAAAATGATAAAATATATACTTACACATCCTATTCAGTATCAATCACCACTAATTAGATATTTAACAAAAAAGGGAATTGATATCGAAGTATTATATAGAAGTAACTACTCAACAAAAAAATTTTTTGATAAACAATTTAAAAGAGAAATTAAATGGGATATAAATTTACTTAAAGGATATAAGTATAGATTTCTTGATTATATTGGTCCAAATAGAGTTAGTTTATTTTTTCCTATTACTATTGAATATTATAAAAAAATTTTTTCAGATAAAGCTAATATAATTTGGGTTCATAGTTTAAAGAATTGGTATAATTTAATAATAATTGTTCTATCAAAAATTCACAATAAAAAAGTTTTTATTAGAGATGAGTCACATTTTTTAATAAGAGGTACTCACAAAAAAAGAGGTTTTTTCAATCATTTATTTAATAAAAGTTTATTTTTTTTTTTAGATCCTTTAATATCAGGATATCTATGCATTGGATCTGCAAATAAAAAATTTTATAAAAGATATAAAATTGAAAAAAAGAAATTATTTCATGTACCCTACACAGTAGATAATAATTTTTTCTATAAAAAAAAAATTAAAAAAACAAATAATGAAATTAATTATTTATATGCAGGAAAATTTACATTTTCAAAAGGTGCAGACTTATTAATTGAAGCTATTAAAATTTTAAGTAAACACAAAAACTTTGTCAAAAAAACTAAATTTACTTTTATTGGAGATGGTGAAATTAAAAAAGAATGTATTGAGTATGTAAAAAAAAATAAGCTTGTAAATGTTAAATTTTTACCATTTCAAAATAAGTATAATGATTTAATAAAATATTATCAAAAATGTGATGTTTTTATCTTACCTTCTAGATTTGAAACATGGGGTTTAACTATTAATGAAGCGATGTCATGTCGAAGTGCAATTATTTCTTCTAAGGAATGTGGGGCGTCTTATGATTTAGTCAAAAATGATATTAACGGTCATACTTTTAAAAATAATGATGCAATTGATTTATCAAAAAAAATTTTGAAGATATATAATCAAAAAAAGAAAATAAATTTATTTAAAAATAATAGTTTTAAAATTATTTCAAAATGGAGTTTTGCACAATGTTATGATGGGTTAAAAAAAGCAATTGATAAACAATTGTAATTAAACCCTAATAAATTTTTTTTTATATTTTAAAAAATAATCCGTTGCCTCAGAAAGATCTTTGGCTTTACCAATATCAAACCACAATTTGTTACTTCTATAAACATGTATATCTTTATTTGTTTTCACCATATTTCCTAGTAGTTGATGAAAACCAAATTTCATATTTTTCGGGATATTATTAATAATCTTTTTATTTAACATGTAAATACCCATGCTAACTTCGACTTTTTTATTTGGTTTTTCTCTAAAGTTTGTAAGAATATCATCTTTATTAGTTTCTATAACTCCATAATCAATTTTAGAAATTATTGTATGGCTACATAATGTTAGTAAAGATTTTTTCTTAATGTGATAATTGTAAAAATACTTAA
>Ga0209047_1001776_pt1 | contig 15262 bp, 14 predicted proteins | sample SaaInlV_165m_DNA_3_FD_184681 | JGI IMG/M metagenome (GOLD analysis project Ga0209047, IMG submission 184681) | Marine microbial communities from expanding oxygen minimum zones in the Saanich Inlet - Saanich Inlet SI037_S3LV_120m_DNA (SPAdes)... | ecosystem: Environmental > Aquatic > Marine >...
TCATTGGTCCGCTTTTGCCTTACTCTGCATAGGGGGTGCCGTAAGTTTGGCTTGGCGAGAGATCAGCCGAAAAGGAACACTGGCTTGGCGACAACCGAAATTGAGTGTTTGTTTGGTTGCGGCACTTTTTATTGGAATTACCATTCCCCTGTCGGGTTCTCGTTCGGGTACGTTTTTACTTATTGTTTTTCTTTCACTTCTTGCCTTAGTCCTTGGATGGACCGTGACAAGAAATTTTGATACTTCAAAAAAAAGATGGGCGACATTCGGAGGGACAGTGTTTGTATGTTCTCTAACACTGGGTGCCATGGTATGGTTCGGATTGAATCTTGATCGTGAAACCAAATCAGAGGCTATCGGCAATACCTTGCAACAATGGGAGAATTATCAAAAAGGTTCTCCACCCATGCGCTATTATTTATGGAAAGACACTTTTAAAATGTTTCTCGACAAACCTATATTTGGTCATGGTTTGGGTTCATTTCGAGCCCTTCATCCTCTGTATCAATCTGCGGAATACAAAAGACAAAGAGAGGCTGGCGTTGCATCCGCTCATCGTAAACTAAAACCCCTCACCGAGCACAGTCACAATGACCTGCTCCAATACTTAGCCGAAATAGGTATCGTAGGCGTTGCCTTACTTCTTCTGGTGCCTACACTTGGGATTTGGCGAAATAGAAAAAGTGTGTTCTCGACTTCACCTGACTGGGCATTGATGGGGTGCATACTTTTTGCGGTCTACTCTTTCGTTGATTTCCCGACCCGAACACCAGCTTGTTTGTTGCTCCTTTCGCTAACACTATCATTAGCACTCAAGCATGCCAGTCTGGAAAGAGAAAGGCTCGAATGGCAAGGACACTGAAAGACCGAAAAGAAAAGTTGTTTGACGTCTTGATTCGAGAGGTAATAAATGCAATATTGTTTAGTATAGTGTTAAACTTTTAAAAAGTTAGCGAGCTAGTGCCCATAATGCCGCTTCAATTCAATAAACGCATGGAACCTATTCGGTTTTTCGCTATTGCGATTTCCATTGGTTGGTCAATCGTCAAAGTAAGTGCAAGACCGATTGACAATACATTGATTGAGAGTGCTATCTTAATCAACCATGAGGAACTAACAAATCCTAGGTCACTGTACGCTTCTTCTCGATTTCGCCGTGCAGCCTTAACAACTGTTGATGTTAATTCAACCATTGAAGGCTATGGGGAACCTTGGCAAGATATTCCTTCCGTAACCGCAGGACTGACAAGCACCATGAAGGGTCTATTCGCAGCTACGGGAAACAACACTAACAACGAGATTAAAGAAGGTGTCCGTCTCGCGTTGGAATACATTCGAGACAAAAGGGACAACCTCGGACTCGATATCGACCAAGTCGGCAAGGCTACACAAGCTATCGTACAGGCTGCATTAGAGGCTTCTGCCGACCGCGACACCGGAACCATTCCAGGCAGTCCGGAGTGGAATGCATTTGATGATGGTTTGGGTGTGTTAACATCCCATGAGCAAGAACTGTACAAAGATTATTTGCAACGTATTGATCCTTCAGATGCAAATGGTTGGACTCAGTCATTCGAAAGTTCCTCTCCTGCAGAAAAGAACACATCCGTTAGAGCATTTCTTCAAATCGCACCCGAAGGACTTGCTAAATTACTCCCGTCGGTCGTAATTGAAACCTTCATCCCAATTGCTTCTAGGTCTTGGAAGGTAAGTGCTCCCGACCTAGCCAAAAGTTTATCCGAGGGCATGGCACGAGGAACAATTGATGCCAATTTCCCAAACCCACCAGACCGAGGAAAGCTAATGGGTTTGGTGAGTGAGGGAACCATCACTGCAACGATGGAGCGAATGAAAACAGCTACGCTTAACATAGCGGATTTTGGCTTTTACCCAGGAATCGAACCTATCAACCCAAGCATAACTACGAGCAATGCAACAATGATGTTGGGCGGAAATCCAACAGACCCCCCTAGGTTTCATCCTGACAAAACTCGTATCCTCGAATACGCGACAAATGGTCTCGCTTATGGAGCGCTTGCAGCTGCGAAGCTTAGCGGAAATATTTTATCCGTTGATGTTCCTGCATTGGCAGAGAAGATCGGAGCAGGAGCAGCCAAAGCGGCTGTAGAATTCATGGCGGACATACCCCCGGGGCAAGAAGCAAACTCTAATCACCACCTTTTTACATACGAAATCATTAAGTCCATAGCGTCAGGAGCATCATTGGGCTCAATTATGGTTTCAAGTTCACACAAACCCTGGAAAATCGAGAAACTGCCTGAACATGTGGCGGAGAGAGTTTCATATGGAGTAGCATCCGCAGCCACAGAGGGTAATTTGATAAAACAATGGCCAAACGATAAAAAGGCCGATGTTGCACTTCTCGGAGAAGCCGCAGCTTTCGGGTCTTCAATGGGTGCTCAGTTCGCAACCGTCTTCGACCCCGGATCAGAAAATTATTCAGCTTGGGATTATCAATACTATGGCAAGAAAACCTCCTATGATCGCATTGCCTTAGCCGAGGCGACATCCAAAGGTTCCGCCCAAGGAGCGATAGCCAAGGCGGCAGATTCCGATGGCACAACATCAACTCGCCCCGAAATCCTTAAGCTTGCCAGAGGCTCTGCCATGGGATCCGTTCTAAGTAATATTGCTATGGCGATATATTATGAAACAGATTTACAAAGTGTTATTACTGCCAGCGCCAAAGGGTCTGCCTACGGAAGTCTAACTGCAGATAACCTCTATATGATAGAAAAGCCTCAAGGGCAAACTGAAGAGTTCGAGGTTGAAATTGCTCGTGCCTCAGCGAACGGGGCAACGGCAGGTGCTCTTTTTGAAGTGATAAGCCTGCTTGATGCAAAACCTGACATACGACGATCTGACATAGATTCAATAAATTCGGCCAAGTCTGCCACATATGGGTCTACCTTGGGGGCTATCCTTGGAGGAGACAAAGCTGGCCAGGATTCTGTAGCGATCAAACAAGCGGTGGAGCAAGGGTCAACGGAAGGCAGTTTAGATGGTGTTGCATTAGCCATGGGGCACGATGCAAAGAATGTCGGCCAAGCAAACATAATGTCGACAGCCTCTATCAAGAAAGCGGTTGGCGCAGGAAACGCGCAAGGCGCCAATAAGGCTGCCTCGGAAATGGCTACAAAAACAATAAAAGCAAGTGCTTCGGATATGCTGCTATTGATGCAAAAATACAATATAAGCCCAGGTACAACCAATCCTGGTTTTGTTTTTCCTAATCCCAAAAAGAAGGGGGAAGAGGACTTTCTTTTCGAAGAGAAGTTCCCTGTAGCTTCCCCGATTTGAGCCTAGGCTTAAATCGCTTATCTTATTCTCATCATAATGCCTTGCCCTGAGTTCACTCATCTGGACGAGAACTCTTCCCCGAAAACGGTGGATATAGGATCAAAAGAGGTTACAGAGAGAAAGGCTGTCGCCCGTACAATTATTGATGTTCCGGATGAAGTATTAACTGCACTTGGTTCTTCTGGAATCATGCACTCTTCAAAAGGTTCGATTTTTGATGTTGCGATCATCGCGGGAACGCAGGCTGCCAAGAAAACTGCTGACCTCATTCCTCTCTGTCACCTCATTCCGTTAGACTCAGTGAATATCAAGCTGAACCGCGAAGGAGACAGGAGGATTGTCGTAGAGTGTCGAGTAAAGGCGACTCACAAGACAGGCGTGGAGATGGAAGCCTTGGTGGGTTGCTCCGTTGCGGCACTAACGGTTTACGACATGTGCAAAGCCCTTTCACATGAAATCGTAATTGAAGAAACCAAACTGATCGAGAAGACGGGTGGCAAGAGCGACTACTTCTTTGAAGATTCAAAGGCATGAGATTCCTCCCTCCCCCACACGGACTGCTTCTTGCAGGTGGATGTAGTAGAAGGATGGGAAAGGATAAGTCTTCTATTAGATACGCAGGTGCCACACAACCCGAACATATTACTGAATTGCTTCGGTCTCGTTGTGCGGAAATTTTTCTTTCTCTGCGAAAAGGGCAACGCAATGCAACCGGATTGGGAAATTTGAATGTCGTTCATGACCGCGGGGAAAGTGCCGGCCCACTGGTCGGTATCCTCTCAGCCATGACAAAGTATCCTGAGGTGGCCTGGCTCGTGATCGCCTGCGACCTACCCTTCCTCGACGGGCCAAGTCTCGACAATTTATTAGCCCAACGCGATCCGACAAAGATAGCGACTACTTATCGGAGTTCACACGATGGGAAACCAGAACCCCTTTGCACAATCTATGAAGCTCATGCTCGCCTTATTCTGGATGATTTCTTTGCCAACGATATCCGTTGCCCTCGCAAAATACTTATGGAGACCGAACCTCTTTTACTTGATCCTGTAAACCCCAGAGCTCTGGACAATGTTAACACTCCCGATGACTACAAGGCAGCCGTTCATGCCTTGTCCCGACGATGAGCCCTTCCGAAACTCTAGTTCGACAAGTTCGTATCCGATATTTTGCTATCTTGAGAGAGCATGCGAACATCAGTTGCGAGAAACGAGAAACCACCTCTACTACCATTGAGGAGTTGTACGGTGAAATCAAGGAGGATAAGGGTTTTGATTTAGAAAAGGAATTCATCCGTGTAGCCTGCAACGGGGACTTTGTAGATCTGGACTACTCTTTGGCGGACGGTGATGAAATCGTCTTCATCCCCCCCGTGGCTGGTGGCTGACATTTATCGTCACATACAAATTCAAGATGTCATTTAGTCTCTCTTCCACTCCCATAGAAGTTGACTTTCTGCGTCAAGGGATGATTAGCCAAAAATGCGGGGGATATGTTGCTTTCGAAGGATGGGTACGTAATTACAATGATGGAAAAGCAGTTCTGCAACTAGAGTATGAAGCTTACGCAGAACTTGCCATTCTCGAAGGTCATCGGATTATCAATGAAGCTCTCGATCAATTTCCCGTTAAGGATGTTCGCTCTATACATAGGGTAGGATTGCTGGGTCTCAAAGAAGTCGCTGTTTGGGTTGGAGTTTCAGCCATTCATCGCGAAGAAGCTTTCGGTGCTTGTCGTTATGTTATCGATGAAATCAAAAGCCGTGTCCCCATTTGGAAAAAGGAATTTTTTGCTGATGGTAGTACGGCTTGGACTCAGTGCCAAAATTGTGCAGGTGACATTGCCAATAAGTAATGAGAGTCCTTGGTCGCTGTATTTTCATTCACCTCGGAAAGTAACAGTCTAGATAGCCAATTTTGAAGGCATTCCCCAGATAATTCTTAGTAGCACTACTCAAGTAGTGCGAATGGTAATTCAATGAAGGCAACCATCAAAACCTCTACAAGCATTTTAAATCCTGGAATTCTAACTCAAATCACGAACCCTTAGCTAATTCAGCCCCAAGAATAATTTACTTTAAAGTTTCATTGCAGATTGTATCGAAATTACTGATCTCAAGGTAAAGAGGCACACAATTGACATAGCTTGTTATTCTAATCATCAAGAATGCCCCCTACCCTACTGGTTTTTATGAGGTTTATATTACAGCCACTTAGAATTTAATGTGTGTTTTGCATTCTTTGAATGATTTGATCAAAACATCTTGCCTCCTCCTCGCAACCTCGCATGTTAAGGTTTACTATTAAAAATCCAAACTCCCCTTTCATTATGGCTAAGGCAGCAACTAAAGAAAAAACTTCTACCGGCAACGCCGATCTCGATCTTGCCATTTCCGGTATTAACAAAAAGTTTGGTGATGGAGCCTTGATGCGGCTTGGCGATGCTACCAAGATGAATGTTTCCGTCATCTCGACTGGCTCCCTAGCCATCGATCTCGCCTTAGGCGCCGGTGGACTTCCGAGAGGACGGACCGTTGAGATTTATGGCCCCGAGTCCTCTGGCAAGACTACTTTTTGCCTCAGTGTCATAGCTGAAGCACAGCGCCAAGGCGGAAATGCAGTTTTCGTTGATGTCGAACACGCACTCGATCCAAGATATGCCAAGGTTGTGGGCGTTGACCTCGATAATCTAATGATTTCTCAACCCGAGAGTGGTGAAGACGCCCTCAACATTACCGAAACGCTTATCCGTTCGGGTGCCATCGACGTAATCGTTGTGGATTCGGTGGCGGCACTTGTATCACGACAGGAGTTGGACGGTCAAATGGGGGACACCACGGTGGGGTTGCAAGCCCGCATGATGAGCCAAGCCATGCGTAGGCTCACTGCAGCAATCGCAAAATCTAAATGCGTGTGCATCTTCACCAATCAAATTCGAGAGAAAATCGGTGTAATGTTCGGTAGTCCAGAAACCACGCCCGGTGGACGTGCCCTCAAGTTTTTCTGTTCTGTGCGCATGGATATTCGTCGCATCGGCCAGATCAAGGAGTCGAACGGCACCGTGACTGGTTCACGAACTCGCGTTAAAATAGTGAAGAATAAAGTAGCCCCGCCCTTTACGGCTTGTGAATTCGACATCATGTACAATGAGGGCATTTCTCGCACTGGTTCTGTCGTTGACCTTGGTGTAGAGCATCAAATCCTCGACAAAAAAGGATCTTGGATTTCCTACGAGGGCGAACTCGTCGGGCAAGGTCGTGAAGCGGCCAAGCAGGCGTTGTCTGAGAACCCTGAGCTTATGGCCAAGCTGACGAAATCCATTCTCGAAAAGGTTCAGGTTACCGTAGGTTCGGTTCTCGCTCAAAGCGATCCTGCCGACGAATCCTGACAAAGGTTGGGCCGACAAGTGTCCGCGAACGATTCGATCGTTGCGGCTGCGACGCCGATTGGAGAGTCAGCAATAGCAGTCATTCGGGTGAGTGGAACCCTTTGCCAAGAATTGTGCAAGGATGCGCTTCGAGTCCCCTACCCTACCCCACGTCGATCCATCCTTGCTGGATATCGGGATATTGAGGAATGTTTAATAGACGATGTGATCTTCGTATTCTACGAGGAACAGAATTCCTACACGGGTGAACCTTCACTGGAAATCAGCTCACATGGCAACCCTCTGATAACCAAGAAGATAATTGAGGACTTAGTTGCCCGCGGGTGCCGTTTGGCCGAGCCTGGGGAATATACTAAACGAGCATTCCTATCGGGGCGTATGGACTTAACGCAGGCTGAATCAGTGGCAACCCTTATCAAGGCTTCCAGTGAGCGAGCCCTTGAAGTCGCCCGAATTCAACTCCGTGGAGACCTTGGAAAAAAAATCTCTGACCTCCAGTCTAGATTACTAGATCTTCAGGCAAATCTCGAGGCGTATATTGATTTTCCTGAAGAAGATCTTCCATCGGAAGACATTAAGGGTCCGTCTGACGCTTTAGCCAATCTTATTGCGGAGGTAGATCACCTTTCGCAATCTGCAGGTTGCGCTCAGTTGCTGGAAGCAGGAATCAGATGCCTGATAGTGGGATCACCCAATGCCGGAAAAAGTAGTTTGTACAACCTGCTCTGCGGCGAGCAGCGAGCCATCGTAAGTGAGGAAAGTGGAACAACTCGGGATTATCTTTTCAGTCGGATAGAGATCGGTCCTTTTATGGTTGAGATGATAGACACCGCGGGCCTTTGCGAGGGCGGTTCGACAGTGGAGCGTTTAGGCATCGAGCGCACGCTTCAATTGTCAGAGGAGGCGGACTGCTTTCTTTTTGTATTGGATAGCACCCTGCCCTTTCCTGATTCTGTTGGTAAAGTGCTCGCTGAAAAGATTAATGCCGAAAACTGCCTTATCTTTGAAAACAAAATAGATCTCGATGACAGCCAGGATTTAAATAACTTCCTCCCTAACTTTCAGCACTTGCGGCTCTCTTTGCAAACTTGTGAAGGACTTGGTGATTGTAGAACTGCAATCGAGTTGATGATGCAAAAACTCGTTCCGCCACCCTCGGATGAATGTATGATCGTCAATGCACGGCATGCAGCCAATCTCGCAATATCAAGTGATTTTTTACGGGAGGCCCATCGATTACTTCTTGAGGGTTTGTCCATTGAACTTTCCATACTTGAAATCACATCGGGGATCGGTGCCCTAGGAGAAATCGTTGGTAAGACTAACAATGAGGACATGCTCGATCGTCTTTTTCATTCCTTTTGCATTGGTAAGTGAGTACAGGATTGAAATACGGAAAACATCAACCTTACGACGTCATCGTTTGTGGCGCTGGGCATGCGGGTTGTGAAGCTGCCTTAATTGCAGCCCGTTGTGGGGCGGATGTTCTTATGCTTACCGGCAACGTGGACACTGTTGCCCAAATGAGTTGTAATCCTGCGATTGGAGGCCAAGCTAAAGGTCAGATAGTGCGAGAAATCGATGCTCTTGGTGGTGAGATGGCTTTAAATACTGATTTCACTGGCATACAGTTTAAGTTATTGAATACATCCAAAGGGCCAGCTGTTCAGGCCCCGCGAGCCCAATGCGACAAAAAGGCTTACCAATTTAGGATGAAGCATGTATTGGAACTCACCGAAAACCTAACAATATTTCAATCTATGGTTACGGGCTTGCTCGTGGAGGATGGTAAATGCATCGGAGTCCACACCAGTTTAGATATTGAGTTTTTCGCATCCACTGTAATCGTGACCACAGGAACTTTCCTTCGAGCGCTCATGCATGTCGGGGGAAATAAAAGTGAAGGTGGTCGGCTCGGAGATCATGTGGCCAAGGGCATGTCGTCTGATTTCCTGAAGTACGGGATAGGACTTGAACGTTTTAAAACCGGTACGCCGCCAAGGCTTTTAGGTAAAAGCATCAAGCTTGACCAGCTCGAGGAACAGTTTGGGGACGAAAACCCAACCTTCTTCGCCTTTCATGACACTCGCTCCGAAGATGACATGTTCCACATGGAACATTCATCGCGTTGGTTCCACGTGGAACATGGGAATAATCATCTGGCAAGCTTTCCGTTTGGAGGTGGTGCTCAAGTGACGTGTCGCGTTACTCGAACTACAGATAAAACTTCTGAGATCATTCGAAAGAACCTAAAACTGTCTCCTCTTTACTGTGGAGAAATTGTTGGAACTGGACCTCGTTATTGCCCAAGTATCGAGGACAAGATTGTCCGTTTTTCCGACAAGGATTCACATCGTATTCAGCTTGAACCCGAAGGACTCAACACCGATGAATGGTATGTTAACGGTCTCTCTACAAGTTTACCATTTTCTGTACAGTGCGATATTTTAAAAACTATTCCCGGACTCGAAGAAGCTATCATTCTTAGACCTGCCTATGCTGTTGAATATGACTACGCTCCACCCACTCAATTACATCGCAATCTTGAATCTAAAATATTGGAATCCCTCTTTTTCGCAGGACAAATAAATGGCACCTCCGGATATGAGGAAGCTGCGGGGCAGGGCCTCCTAGCTGGCTTAAATGCCGTCGCAAAGGTTCGAGGGGAACAATCCTTAATCATTGGCCGCAATGAAGGTTATTTGGGAGTACTCGTTGATGATCTTGTAACAAAAGGCACGACGGAACCGTATCGTATGTTCACTAGTAGAGCGGAGCACCGGTTGCTCTTTAACCATGGAAGCGCTGAACTTCGCATGTTGAAACATACTGACCGTTTTCAAGTTCTTACATCCTCTCGACTTTCCTCCGTGAAGGGAAAGTTAGCTGATGTTGAAAAATGGGTACACAATTTGGAAACGCTTAAGGTAGAAGGTGGCATTACTGCCGCAGTGCATCTGAGGAAGGGTGGGGGAGTGAATGCTCTTCCTAACGATTTCTTGCGTTTGCCTACTCCGACACGAGATGAAATTCTATACCGCACGATTTATTCCGGTTACTTGGAACGTGAATTTCGTAATGTCGCAAAGTTAGCGGAGTCAGAAAAGATCAAGATACCACCCGACTTTTCTTATGAAGGGCTTCCAGGGTTGCGTAAGGAAAGTATCGAAAAGCTCTCACTTATACGCCCTTCTACACTTGCCCAGGCTGGTCGTATTTCCGGAGTCAATCCTTCCGACGTCAGTGTGCTGATGGTAATCCTTGCGAGTAAGAACCCAGAGAATGATGAGGTAGGGGAGTGAGTGACCTTTTTCGCGAGCAGTACGTTGACCTCGCAACTCGTGAAGAACGCATTCGACTTTTCGGCGAAGAATGCCTCTCGACCATTCCCGAGGATCGTCTTGCTGACGGCTTGACTTTAGAGATCGGATGTGGTCACGGGCATTGGCTAACCGCATATTCTGAGAGTAGCCCAGAGGAGGCATGCATTGGTATCGACTTGATTACAAAGAGAATAGAAAAGTCGAACAAAAAAAAGAAAAGACGCGACCTTCCTTATCTTTTCTTTTTTAAAACGGAAGCCAAGGAGTTTCTTGAAAACTTGCCTGACTCTTTAATTCTCAAAAGAACTGTTCTTCTATTTCCCGATCCATGGCCCAAGAAACGCCATCACAAGCGTCGCCTCATTCAGCATCCCTTTCTCGACTTGCTGGCTGCTCGCTCTGCTCCGAATGCCGAATTGTGTTTCCGTACCGATCATCAAGATTACTTTTCATGGTCGGTGGATCAGATAAACTGTATCGATTCATGGCGTATAGATCCTGAAGCTGCTTGGCCTTTTGAACACGAAACATTCTTCCAGAATATTTTGCCAGAATACCAAACTTTAATTGCTAAACTCCATTGAAACAGGAGCTAGAACCGCCGAAAAGAGTTCAACTAAGTATTATGTCAAATTTGACACAAACATAGAAAATCCTCGTTGACCTCAGCTTATTTTAACCTATTACCATAGCTTTTTACTTTTACTTTGATCAAGTGACTAGAATTCACCTCACGCCAATCATTTTGCTTTTCGCAAGTTCCTTATGTTCCGCTGAAGAAGGAGTTAGTGTTACTGCACAAAGATTGAAGGTTTTTGGAGATCTCCCAATAACTAATTCAATGGTTACCAGTTGGGTAGTTTCTGTCGTTTTGATTCTTCTTGTCAGATGGCTTGTAGGCAAACCAAGTCTTATTCCTTCTCGAGGTCAACTTATCATTGAAGAGTGCATCGGGATGCTCCGTGGTATCATCCAACCTATTGTCGGTCGAAAAGTCTTTTTTCCTTCCTTTTGGTTATTAAGTGGTCTCTTCTTCTTCATCCTTATCAATAACATCAGTGGCCTTTTCCCTGGAGTTGGTACGATCGGTTATGGTCATAATCACCAAGGGCACTTCAGTATTACTGAAGCTTGGATTCGGCCAGGCAATGCCGATTTGAACATGACGCTTGCCCTTGCTGCAGTGGCTAACCTGACATGGCTTTACCTAATCTTTAAGTACGCGGGCTTGAAAGTAATCATCAAGGACTGGTTTGGCAATAAGGCCGATAGGAAAGAATTAAATGTTGGCATGTTTTATTTCTTAGGTGTCATTTTTATCGCCGTAGGATTCATTGAAGTTATTTCCATTATTTTTCGTCCCGTATCTCTTACTTTTCGATTGTTTGGGAATGTATTTGGAGGTGAAAGCCTTCTTCACAGTATGTTTCATCTTGGGGAAAAGCTTAATTTCCCCGAATGGCTTTCTAATTTATCCATGGGAATTGTACCAATTCCTTTCTACATGCTCGAAGTTCTTATAGGTTTAGTACAAGCGTTGGTATTCATGCTTCTCGTATCAGTTTATATCGGATTGATCTGCAATCATGGTGATGAGGAACACCATTAATTTTTCGTTTTCGTCGATCGTGACCATCCATGTGAGTGGACGATTGAATTCGCACAACTAAATAAAAATATTATGATAGAAATACTAGCTCAAGTATCAGATGTCGCTCAAGACGCGGCTCATTCACCTGAAGGAATAACAGGAAGCATCCAAGCAGGACTCGGTTGCCTCGGAGCAGCAATTGGGGTAGGTCTTGTGGGAATGAAAGCCGCGGAAGCCGTCGGGCGTAATCCGGATGCTTCCGGACAAATTCTCGTTCAGGCCATCATTGGAATGGCATTGGCAGAAGCGGTAGCTTTTTATTCATTGTTTCTCTAAGTTCACTTCATCTTCCGTAACCAACAAAGTTTATGGAAATTATAGCAAGCATAGCCGGTACCGTCCAAGAGATTCAAACTAAGTTTGGTCTCAATTGGCCTCTTTTTGTTGCTCAAGCAATCAATTTTACAGTTGTTGCTTGGATCATATGGAAATTTGCTTTTAAGGGTATTCTCAGCAAGATGGAGGATAGGGAAAAGGAAATTTCCGATTCTCTCAAAAATGCTGAAAAGATAAAGTTTCAGCTCGAAGAAACCGAGCGTAAACAAGAAGAAACTCTAAAGGACGCTTCTGTTGAGGCACAAAAGACTGTCGCTCAGGCCCGTGACCAAGCAAAGGCACATCTTGAAAGCCAGCGCAAAGAGGCTGAAACACAGGCCGCCGATATCGTTTCCAAGGCTCGTGAGGCCATGAAACTGGAAAAGCAACGTGTGCTTGAGGAGGTCCGTGAGGAAATCGCATCGCTCGTGGTGATGGCGACGTCACGGGTTTTGGGACGTGAGTTGAACACTGACGAACGCGATCGCTTCAGTGACGCCGCAGCGCGCGAAGCCAAGTTGTCTTCGAACTAGGACTTGCGTTTCTCACTTGTTTCCTTTCCACAAATGACTGCATCCTCCCGCATTCGAGAAATCTCGAAAAAACTGTTACAGCTTTCCCTCGACGAAGAGGGCAGGGTGGTCGATGGGAAAGTTCACGAGGTTCTCGAATCTCTTCGAGCGAATCCACCCCGCGAACACAAACTTTTGCTTCACTTGTATTTGGATCACATTAAACGCGAGTTATCCAAGGGCGTAGCCATAGTGGAGTTTGCCGGAAAACCTGACGACGAAGCGATCGAATCCTTGAAGCAGAAACTATCGCGACAGTACGGTCGCAGCATCGAAGTGGAATTGCACGAAAACCCGGATTTACTTGTCGGCATTCGGGTCAAGGTTTGCGACGATGTTTACGAAGATTCGGCAGCTAGTCGACTTCGTCCCCTAGCAAGAGCCTTGAGTTGAACATTTATTTACGAACTTTCCATCTTCTCTACGAATATTCTTTAAGCAATGAGCAATATTACTGAACTTATTAAAAAGGAAATTGAAAGCCTTTCCACTGATGCAACACGGACGAACATCGGACGCATCACCACTCTGGCAGACGGGGTTGCCCGAGTCGACGGACTTTCCAAGGTCATGTTCAACGAGATGGTCGAATTTCCGGACAATGTTTCTGGAATTGCCTTGAATTTAGAGGAAGAATCTGTCGGTTGCGTCATTTTGGGCGATGCCAGTCGTTTAAAGGAAGGCGACGAAGTCCAAACCACTGGTCGCTTACTTTCCGTTCCCGTCGGTATGGGTATGTTGGGCAGGGTGGTGGATGCCATCGGAAGACCCATTGACGAGAAAGGTCCTATTGAATCAAGTGAAAATTATCCTGTCGAACGGATAGCCCCCGGTATTATACCTCGTCAGTCGGTGGACCAACCCTTGCAAACGGGCATTATGGCTATCGACTCCATGATTCCCGTAGGTCGTGGTCAGCGCGAGTTGATTATCGGTGATCGTTCCACGGGAAAGACTACGATCGCCATCGACACAATCATTAACCAAGCAAAAATCAACAAGCTTGGCGAAGAAAGCGGTGACCCTGATTTTCGCCCTGTTTATTCTATCTACGTCGCCATTGGACAGAAAAATTCGAACATAGCTCGTACGATAAAGGCTTTGGAAGACAATGGTGCTATGGATTACGTTATAGTGGTCGCGGCCCCTGCTGCAGACAATCCAGCCAATCAATACCTAGCCCCCTATGCCGGTTGTGCCATGGGCGAGTGGTTTTTGAGAAATGGTAAAGATGCTCTTATTGTTTACGATGATCTTTCCAAGCATGCTGTCGCCTACCGCCAAATTTCTCTCATATTGAAGCGACCATCAGGACGCGAAGCATTTCCAGGTGATGTGTTTTACCTACATTCAAGACTCCTCGAGCGCTCCGCCCGTCTTAACAAAGATAGTGGCAATGGTTCTCTTACTGCTTTGCCAATCATTGAAACTCAGATGGGGGATGTAGCCGGTTACATCCCTACAAACGTTATTTCCATCACCGATGGTCAGATTTTCTTGGAGACCGACCTTTTCAACAAGGGTATCCGTCCCGCAGTTTCGGTTGGCTTGTCTGTATCGCGAGTTGGTTCTGCGGCACAGGTCAAGGCATACAAGAAAGTGTCCGGAAAGGTGAAATTGCAACTTGCCCAATTTCGTGAACTGGCCGCCTTTTCTCAGTTTGAATCAGATTTGGATGCTGCTACCAAGGCACAATTAGATCGAGGTGCTCGTATTGTCGAAATGTTTAAGCAAGGTGTATATAGTCCCGTTCCGGTTTCAGTTCAAACAGGCGTTATGTGGGCCATGGAAAACAACTTTTTCGATACAATCGACGTATCTCGTATTACTGCTGCAGTAGAAAGCCTTAAAGAATATTTTTCCGGTAGCGGGAAGAAAGTCGTTCAAAAAATTCACGAGGAAGGAAACCTTACTGAAGGTATCGAAGAAGACCTTCGTCGAGCTGTCGAAGACTGGAAACGTTCGTTCGCGTGAAATCGTTGATTTTCAGCCTTCTAACTTTATGAAGCCTTTATCACCGCATAGATCAAATGGCTAATACCCGCGACATTCGCAACCGCATCAAGGGAGTAAAAAACACCCGCCAAATCACCAAGGCGATGCAGATGGTGGCGACCTCCAAGATGAAGCGGGCACAGGAATCCGCAAAGTGCGGTCGTCCTTATGCTCTATTGCTTGCCGATGTCATCGGTTCTCTTTCCAGCAATTTACAGGAGTCGGGACAGGCTTTTTTCGAGAGTCGCCCCGTAAAACATAGAGGAGTTCTTGTCCTGTCCACCGACAAAGGTCTTTGCGGGGCACTCAACGCAAACCTCTTTCGTATTGTCCACGAAGTGGATGCATCGGCCAAGTTCGTAGCCGTTGGCAAGCGAGCCACTCAATACCTTTCGCGAACCAGACGTGATTTGTTGGCGGACTTCACGGTGTCCGACCGAGCCCCCTTTTCCGAGGTGCGCAAAGTAGTCGAGTTTCTCCTCCATCAATATTTGGAGGAAAAAATCGATTCAGTGGAGGTCGCCTACACCAGTTTTGTGAACACCCTGCAGCAAGAACCCGAGATCGTTCAGCTTCTGCCCTTTTCCGATCTTGAGACGATGCTGGCTACCCTCCACGCTCGCTTTGGTTCGCCCGACGACGAATTAGCCAAGGACTCTCGCGAAATTCTCTTCGAACCGGGTCGCGAGGAAATCTTG
>Ga0209047_1001785_pt1 | contig 15202 bp, 20 predicted proteins | sample SaaInlV_165m_DNA_3_FD_184681 | JGI IMG/M metagenome (GOLD analysis project Ga0209047, IMG submission 184681) | Marine microbial communities from expanding oxygen minimum zones in the Saanich Inlet - Saanich Inlet SI037_S3LV_120m_DNA (SPAdes)... | ecosystem: Environmental > Aquatic > Marine >...
ATGTTATGTTGGCTCAGGCACAAAAATTTTCAAAAATCATTTGTTTTGATGTAAATGATTTTCGTTTAGACTTTGCAAAAAAATTCAACATTACTGAATCTATCAATTCAATGGATGAAAATAGAAAGCAAAAAATTTCAGAACACACTGATGGTAGAGGTGTAGATGTTGCAATTGTTGCTACAAGTAGTATGGCTGCACTTGAGGATGCAATTGATCTAGTGAGAAAAGGAGGAACTGTGATGATGTTTGGTGTTCCATCAAAGGGTGCAAAATTAGATTTGGATATGAGTAAAATATATTCAAAAGAAATAACTCTTGTAACAAGTTATGCTGCTTCTGATGCTGATACTAAAAATGCACTTGAATTAATTGAATCTTCAAAAATTGATGTTAAGCGATTAATCACTCACACATACTCTATTGATGATACTCAAAAAGCATTTGATCATGCACGCAGTGGTGACAATGCAATGAAAATTATCATTACTAAATAAGAAAGGTATTTCTATTCCTTCAAAATCGAAGAGATATGGATTGGGGCTTAGAAAATAGACTATCTAGAATAATTAAACCACAAGATAACCGTGCATTGATGTTAGCAGTTGACCATGGATACTTTCTTGGTCCTACTGAAAAATTAGAAAATCCAAAAAAAGTTATCGGTCCACTTTTGAAACATTGTGATTCATTGATGCTTACAAGAGGTGTTCAAAGATCATCTGTTTCTGCCACTACTGAAACCCCAATGGTCTTGAGAGTTTCTGGAGGTTCTAGTATTATTGGTGATGATTTATCTCAAGAAGACATTACAGTATCAATTGAAGATGCAATTAGATTAAACGCAAGTGCCCTTGCAATGTCTATTTTTGTTGGTTCAAAATATGAATATCAAACAGTTGTAAATCTTGGAAAATTAGTCAGTGAGGCTGCAAAATATGGCTTGCCTGTTTTAGCAGTAACTGCAGTTGGAAAAGAATTAGGAAAAGATGCACGATATCTTTCACTTGCATGTAGAATGGCTGCTGAGCAAGGTGCACATATTGTAAAAACATACTATTGTGAAAACTTTGAAAAAGTAGTTCAATCTTGTCCTGTTCCAATTATTGTTGCTGGAGGAAAGAAAATTCCTGAACGTGATGCATTACAATTAACATACAATTCAATCAAGGCAGGAGCTGTAGGTGTTGACATTGGTAGAAATGTCTGGCAATCTGAACATCCAGTTGCCATGATTAAAGCCGTTAGAGCAATAGTTCATGGAAATTCAAATGTGGATAAGGCATTCAAATTATACCAAAAACTTGCTAGTGAAGATTCTAAAAATACACAAAAATCAAAAGGCAACAAACCTAATCAAAACAAAAACAAACCAAACAAACCTAATCAAAACAAAAACAAACCAAACAAACCTAATCAAAACAAAAACAAACCAAACAAACCTAATCAAAACAAAAACAAACCTAATCAAAACAAAAACAAACCTAATCAAAACAAAAACAAACCTAATCAAAACAAAAACAAATCAAACAAACCTAATCAAAACAAAAACAAACCTAATCAAAACAAAAACAAACCTAATCAAAACAAAAACAAACCTAATCAAAACAAAAACAAACCTAATCAAAACAAAAACAAACCAAACAAACCTAATCAAAACAAACCGAATACTCCAAAACCAACTCCTGCTAAAAAATAGATTTTACGCAAAAGTTTTTGATAGATGAATATGTGCAATTTTCCATGTTGGTTGTTTTACTAACACAAATGTCGCTCGTCCATTAATTACCATGTGTTCTCCAGTGAATGCTTTGTTATCAATTAACATTCCTTTTTGAATTAACTCTAATGCTACTACTGCAGTATCTCCAAAAATACTAATTTTTGGATTTTTAATTTCATAACTGTAATCAGAAATACTGACAAATCGCAATTCTTCTAATTCTATAGTTGTTTGATAGTCTTTGAGATCATATGGTGGTAAATCACTAAAACTTGAAAATTTTGGATCATCTAGATGAATGTCTTTTAGCACTCCTAGATCCTTTGTAATCCCAGCTTCAAATAATGTCTCTACGATTTTGATAATCTCTTCAGTGTCTGACAAAATTCCCAATTTTGAATGCAAAAATTATTGGTTTAAGTCTTATGTGCAATTGAGCCTAATGATATGATTGTTTTTCAGAGAATCTTTATTAATTATCAATTGATTATTTTTTTGATTTCAATGAGTAGAACATTAACTGGAAGATTTGACAACATTTTACCTGTTGCAAGTCTATTGTAAAATAAATTCAAAATTTACTAGCTTAAAATTATGGTGAGAAATTAAATGAATAACATGGAAACTATGACAGGTGCAAAGGCCTTGATGACGGCTATGGAAAAAGAAGGCGTCAAACAAGTATTTGGTTTGCCTGGCGGTGCAAATCTTCCAATGTACGATGAATTTGCTAGATGTGATATTAGACATATTTTGACTAGACATGAACAATCAGCTTCTCATATGGCTGATGGGTTTGGTAGAGTTTCAAGAAAACCTGGTGTTTGTTTTGCTACATCTGGTCCTGGTGCTACAAATATCTTAACTGGTATTGCAACAGCACAAGCTGATTCATCTCCGATGATTGCAGTAACTGGACAAGTACCTGTTGCAATGATTGGTAAGGATGCATTTCAAGAAAGTGATATTATTGGAATGGCAAATCCTGTTGTAAAATATGCATACCAACCAAGAACTGCTGCAGAAGTTCCAGAAGTAGTTAGAAAAGGATTTTTTATTGCTGAAACTGGAAGACCTGGTCCTGTACTAATTGACATTCCAAAAGATGTTCAAACAGGCGAAGCTGATATGACATTTCCAGATGAATTTAAAATTCAAGGATACCATCCATGGTCTGATCCTGATATTGTTGCAGTTGAAAAAGCAATTGATATGTTACTTAATTCTGAAAAACCAATTATTTTAGCTGGTGGTGGAACTATTATCTCATCAGCATTTGCTGAACTACAAGCTATTGCAGAAGCACTTATGCTTCCTGTAGTAACTACTTTCAAAGGCAAGGGGGCATTTCCTGAAAATCATCCTTTGTCATTAGGTCCAATTGGAATGCATGGTCATGCAGAGGCAAACAAAATGATGGCAGAAGCTGATTGTGTATTAGCTATAGGCACAAGATTTTCTGATAGGTCCGTTGGAACTTTTGAAACTTTTGAAAAACGATTAAAAATTATTCATATGGATGTTGATCCTGCTGAAATTGGTAAAAACCAAACAGCACAACTTGCAGTAATTGGAGACGTTCGTGTTAACCTTAGAATAATGGTAAAATTACTTTTGCAAAAAGCAATTAAAAAAACTGAAGAGACTACTTGGACTAAACACGTCAAAGAAACTAAAGCATACTGGAAAGAAAATTTGAAATTACATCCAGGTGAAATGGGCGCTGCAAAGATTTTACGTAAACTACGAGAACTATTACCAAAAGAATCTATTGTAACTACTGAAGTAGGACAACACCAAATGTGGGCATCATTATTTTATGATGTAATTCAACCTGGAACTTTCTTTAGCTCCACTGGACTTGGAACTATGGGTTGGGGATTTCCTGCAGCAATTGGTGCTAAAGTCGCAAGACCTGATGTCCCAGTTGTAGATATTGCAGGTGATGGAAGCTTTGCAATGACTGAAAACTCTCTTGCAACTGCAGTTCTAGAAGATATTCCAGTAATTGTATTTGTTTTAAATAATTCCATATTGGGAATGGTAGCTCAATGGCAAAGAACCTTCTATGGAAGAAGAATGATTGGAGTTCAACAAGAACACTGTCCTGATTATGTGAAACTAGCTGAATCATATGGAGCTCAGGGATTAAGGGCACAATCTATGGATGAACTTGATAAAGCAATCAAAACTGCCTTAAGCAGCGATGTTGCAACTGTAATTGATATTCCAATTGACCCTGAAGAAGATGTATTACCATTTGTTGCACCTGGAACTTCACTTGAGGATATGATTTTACCATCTTAGTGATTGATAATGTGGGCAATTCTTTCTATTTTAGTTGAAAACAAACCTGGAATCTTGTTTAAGGTAACTCATCTTTTCAGAGCTAGAAATTTCAATATTGATAGTATTTCAGTAGGGGTAACTGAAAATCCAGAATATTCTAGAATAACTATTACTACAATTGAGGATGAAAAACGAGTTGAACAAATTGTAAAACAACTCGATAAAATGATTGATACTGTAAAAGTTGAGCATTTAGATGAGCACAAAACAGTGTATCGAGAACTCAGTCTTTTTAAGATTAAACTAAGTAATGCTAATGATAGTATGGAAGTCAACAAATTGGCAAATGCATATGGTGGTAAAGTACATGATGTGAAAAAAGACTCTCTCATGGTAGAATTAACTGCAACACCTGATCAAACACAAGCCTTTGAAGAATTAGCAAAACCATTTGGAATTATTGATGTTGCAAGAACTGGTGTTGCTGCTTTACAGAGGAGTGGCGCATGAACATTAGAATATTTGATACGACATTAAGAGACGGAGAACAAACTATTGGTGTTTCATTATCACCTGAACAAAAATTATCTATTGCAAAAAAACTTGATGACTTGGGAGTTGATGCAATAGAAGCTGGATTTCCAGTAATTTCTGATGGTGAATTAAAAGCAGTAAAAATGATAACTAGCGAAGGTCTCTCTTGTGAGATTGCAGGATTAACTAGAACCATCAAAAAAGATATTGATGCTGCAGTTGATGCTGGACTAAATTATATTCATACCTTCATTGCAACATCTGATATTCATTTAGAACACAAACTCCAAATGACTCGTGATCAAGCACTTGAAAAAGCAATTGAGGCAGTTGAATATGGAAAATCTCGTGGTCTTCAAGTAGAATTTTCAGCTGAAGATGCATCCCGAACAGACAGAGAATTTCTAAAAAAAGTATTTGGTGAGGTTGCAAAAGCAGGAGCTGATAGAGTAAACATTCCTGATACAGTTGGGTATGCCACTCCTGAATACATGGCAGCAATAACTCGTGATACTGTAGAGGTCACAAAACTCCCAGTAAGTGTTCACTGTCATAATGATTTTGGACTAGCTGTTGCAAACTCTTTGGCTGGAATTCATGCAGGAGCAGCATGTGCACATGTAACAATTAATGGAATTGGTGAGAGAGCAGGAAATGCATCATTAGAGGAGTTATCTATGGCACTCAAATGTTTGCCACATGATCAAAAATATGAAACTAACATCAAATCTGAATTAATTTATGAAGCATCACGATTTATCTCAAAAACTGTAGGTATCACTGTTCAACCAAACAAGGCAATAGTTGGTGCTAATGCATTTGGCCATGAATCAGGAATTCACACACATGGTGTATTGAATAACCCACTAACGTACGAACCAATTAGTCCTGAACTAGTTGGAAGAAAAAGATGGCTTCAAGTTGGCAAACATGCTGGGGTTCACGGAATGAATGCAATGCTTGCAGAATATGGTGTCAAACCAACTGAAGAGCAATCCGTACAAATTTTAGATAAAGTAAAAATAATTGGCGACCAAGGAAAACAACTCACTGATGTGGAATTACTATCTATTGCAAGTGAAGTAATGGGCGATAAAGATCTTAAAAGAATTGTACAGCTAACTGGATTTTCTGTATCTACTGGAATTGGAACAATGCCTTATGCATTTGTAAAATTAAATGTTAATGGAGAAGATCATGTCGGAACTGATTATGGTGCAGGGCCAGTTGATGCAGCATTAAATGCAATTCAAAAGATTACTGGCAAGCTTTCTGAAATTAGAATCAAAGATTATGGATTGGCTTCAATTTCTGGTGGATCAAACGCATTGTGTGAAGTAACTATCAAAGTTGAAGATGCATTGGGAAACAAGGTTTCTGCAAAATCAGTTGGAGAAGACATTGTAACTACTAGTGTTAAGGCAGTAATTGATGCAATAAACAGAATCATGCTTAAAAAAATGCTTAATGAAAAACAAGTAAGTTAATTTTATTATTGTAGTGCTTTCTCGCCAATTTCTGCGGTTCTAATTTTAACTAGTTTATTGATATCATATGAAAATATGACTCCGTCACCTTTCTCTCCTGATTGTCCTGATTTCTGAATTGTTTCAATGACTGTTTCTTCATCTTTATCTGCACAAAGAATTTCAATCTTTAATTTTGGAATGTAATCACTTGTTTTGTTTCTCACACCATCATGGCCTTTGTGAATTCCAGTTATCTGTACTTGATAGATTGAAAATGTAGGAATGCCTATTTCTAATAATTCATGTTGAATATCGTGCATTTTGATTGCCCTTACTATTGCTTCAATTTTCTTCAATTCAGATATTACCTATGCCTATAGATTTTTTTCAATATTTATACCATTTCTGTTTGTAATCATTTAAAATTCCCCTTACTTTGTACTCTATTATGTATAAACTCTCATTGATCACTGGTGATGGAATAGGTCCAGAACTATCAGAATCTGCAATTTCTGTGTTAAATACAATTCATGATAAACTTGATTTGAAATTCGATATTACAAAATTATCTGCAGGAGATAAAGCATTGGCAGAAACTGGCAAGGCACTTCCTGATGAGACAGTAAAGTCAATTAAAAATTCTGATGCGTGTATGAAGGCACCTGTTGGTGAGAGTGCAGCTGATGTGATTGTAGTGTTGAGGAGAATGCTTGACTTGTATGCAAATATCCGACCTTCAAAATCATATCCACACATGCCTGCATTGCGTGATGATATTGATATGGTTATAGTTCGTGAAAATACAGAAGACTTGTACACTGGTAAAGAATTTAGCTTGGGAAATGCTGCAGTAGCATTGAGGGTGATTTCTGAATCTGCATCAAAGAGAATTGCAAAATATGCATTTGAAACTGCTACACAACGTGATTCTATGAAAAAAGTAACATGTGTTCATAAATCAAATGTAATGAGAGTTACAGATGGATTATTTGCAAAAGCTTGCACTGATGTTTCAAAAGATTATCCTGATATTGCATTTGAGGAGATGTATGTTGATGCATGTGCAATGAATTTAATTCGTCAACCTGAACAGTTTGATGTTGTAGTAACAACTAATCTTTTTGGTGATATTTTATCTGATGAATCCTCTCAAGTAGTTGGGGGATTGGGAATGGCACCTGCTGCTAACATTGGAGATAACTTTGCACTCTTTGAACCAGTTCATGGTGCAGCATTTGATATTGCAGGACAAAATATTGCAAATCCTTCATCATTTTTGCTTTCAATCAAACTAATGCTTGATTGGTTGGGTGCAAAACACAATGATTCAAAATGCTTTGAAGTTGGAGCAAAACTAGAATCTGTCATATTTGATTTGGTAAAATCAGGTGTTAAAACTAAAGATATTGGAGGTGATGCAACTACAATAGAATTTACACGACACATTACTGATAATCTCTAAAAAGGGAAAGGCAAGACATGCAAGGCCGTTTAAACCTGCAATATTGATTGAGTAAAATATAGAGTACTAAACTAATTATAAAAAACTCTATGGGGGTGTTGAAGTTCAAAGAAAGTAGTTTCTATGGTAGTTTTTTACAGGATAAATAAACTAAAGTGAGCCTAGAAGTGATTTTCTTAGTTGACCACCCGTAAAAATTTGATCTAAAACACCTACACCAATTACTGCCAGAACTGACAAACCCAAATTACTCTCAGACATATGATTTACTAAAGATGTTATAGATTTATGGGGATCAACTTTATCATAATGAATTTTACATTCGCCCGTAAAAGAATTACATTCTGCATACCAATGACCATTTCTGAAATGAATCATTGTTAATTTTTCACCAAAGGATTGAGTCCAAGAAGGATCTTGTTGAAAATCCAATTACAAGCATTGCTGCAATCATTACTGCAAATATAACAACAATGGCAATTGCAATTGCAATAATAATTTTAAAAGCTAATCTCAATGTATCTCATAGAATTATCTACACGTTAAGCATTACGATAGTATGGCGTTTTCTCGTAAATCAGGGGGATGCCATTTTTAGAGATTATCTCTTGGATAATGATTAAAAACTACACAAATCAATTCAAATTATCATGTATGCCATTTGGTTTGTATTAGAAAAAAATGATACAGAGTATTTTGCAAATATTATAGATGACTTGAGCGCAAAATATGATGCACAACCATTTCAGCCTCACATTACAGCATATGGACTAGTTGATATCTCACTTGATAAACTAGATGAAATAGTTAGGAATAGCATTAAAGATCAAAAACAATTTGTGATTAAAAAAAGCAACATTTCCTACTCTGATGTTTTTTGGAAAACACTCTATGTGGAATTTCAACCAAATGTGCAATTAACCAAAATAGGTGAGAAACTAACTGCATCTTTACAATCCTATGCCTCCTATGATTTTATTCCTCATGTGAGTTTGATTTACAAAAATATGGCTATATCTGAGCAAAAAAAACTAGCTGACACAATTGAGATCAAAGAAAATTTTACAGTAACACAAATGTGGATTCAGCAATTCCATGAGGATATCACAAAATGGAAGATTGTTAAAAAGTATGAATTAGATTAACACACCAACATCTGTTTTTGCAGTACTCTGAAAATTACCAATTTTTATTAATCGTTAATCTTTCTCTTTTATCATGGCAAAATGTTGTATCTGCAAGCTCGTCGATGGAACCCTCAAAATCTCTGATGGCAATCCTGCATACAAGGGAAAGCCAATTTGTAAAGAGTGCCAAGGTTATCGCAAGCTGTTAAAAGAAACTAAATAGTTTATTGTGATTTTTCAGGTTTGTTTTTTTCTGCCCATTTTTCATACATGGCAATTAATTCATCAACGTCTTTACCATCCTCAGAATATGTGACAATTACTCCAAACGTTCCTTTTTTGTCATGACCTCGTGCAAAATATCCCCAAAACGAGTCTGGTAGTTTTTGAAAACTGTTTGAATCATGTGATACTCCAATCAGATTATTTCCAATAACTTCGACTACTTTTTTTGCATCTTCTGACTCTATCATAATTTGTTGTATATCTCATACAATAAAAATCTGAATTTTGCAGTCTTTGTATTGGATTAGTCTTTTTTGGCATTTGGACAATTCATGGTGGGATTGACATGACAATTAGAACAAGTTTGACTACAGCACTCACTTGCTCTATTCTCAAATGCTCTTCCACAACACAAACACTTTGCCATTATTCATTATTACTCACTGCATTATTTAGCATGTTGAGCATAACTTCAACCTTGGAACTCACAAAATTATTGATTTTAAAAAATATTAAGAATTAATGAATACTTTGGAGTTTGATACTGCCATCATCTCTATCATCTCAATTGACATGTTTTCTTTTTCTGAACTATTTTTAATTTCAGTATGATGTGTTTCTTTCAAATGTTTTAAGAATTCTTTTTCTTCAATGTTGTTTTCTTTGTAATTGCAATCTGAAAAGATACAGTTGAAATTCAATGATTATAATCTAGTCTAGTTTGTTTTAAAGAATTATTCCTTACTTCATGGTAACATAAGAGATATACAAAATAGCTGAAACTATTCCTGAGATTCCTACGATTATTGCGCCTTCTTTTTTTGAAAATACACTTGCTCTAAAACTCATAATTTTTCTAGTTCTCCTCACTTGCTCTTTTCTCTTTGATTATTCTTGTAACTTCATTAACTAGGTCTACATCTTTTTTTACCAACGCTTGTAATGCTTGCTTGTATTCCTCATCTCCCCATTTGTCCAGGGTAAACATTTGTTTGACTAGATTTACAATGTCTGATTTATTTTTTTGATGATCGTGTCGTGCATTATCTAGATTATCCATGAGTTACACTCTATGGTCTTAATCTGTCAGGATCTCTTGGGTATAACACAACTTCACGGACATTATCTATTCCAATAAGTATGGTCATCAATCTATCTAATCCTAGACCCCAACCTGAATGTGGTGGCATTCCCCAATCAAATGTTTTAAGATGGTCTGTAAATTGTGCAGGATCCAATCCCTGTTCTTTTAATCTATTTTTTAATAATTCAGAGTCATGAAGTCTGGTTCCTCCAGATGATAATTCTAGGTATCCAAATTGTAAATCAAATGAGCGTGATAATGTTGGGTCATCGTCTTTTTCTCTAATGTAAAATGGTTTTAGACTCATTGGCCAGTCAGTTAAAAAGTAAAATCCTGGGTGATTGTTTCCAATAATTCTAAGATGAGCATCCATAAGGTCATCTCCAAATTCTACTTTTTCACCTGCTTGTTTTAGTTCTTCAATACATTGATTGTATGTGATTCTCTCAAATGGTGCTGATGGAACCTCTATGGTGTGCTCAATTGCTTCTTGTTCTTTTTTACAGTTTTCTGATACAAACTTGTACACTTCAATAATTAGTGATTCTAATACTTCCATGACATCTGTGTAATCCATAAATGCAGCTTCAATATCGATACTGGTAAATTCAGTTAGGTGTCTTCCTGTATGGGAATTTTCTGCTCTGTAAAAATTTGAAATCTCAAATACTCGCTCTAATCCGATAGTCATTTGCTCTTTGTATAGTTGTGGACTTTGAGCAAGGTATGCTGTTTCTCCAAAGTAATCTAGTGAAAATAAATCTGCTCCACCTTCACTTGCACTACCAATTATTTTTGGTGTTGTAATTTCTATGAATTTTTTATCAACAAATGTTTTACGTAATGATTGCAATACATGATGTCTTAGTTTGAAAATTGAAGCTGTTTTTTGATTTCTCATATCTAGTGCACGATGGTTTAGTCTTGTGTCAATGTTACTTTCTAGTCTACCAATTGGGTCTACTGGAAGTGGATGAATTGCTTTTCCTAGCACTTCGATTTCTTCGGCTTTAACCTCAAAAGAAAAATCCCTTGCTTTTGTTTCTTGAACAATTCCCTTTACACTAACAACACTTTGACGATTAATTTCTCCTAGATTATCATTTAATTCTCCCTTTACAATAACTTGAGAAATTCCTGAAACATCTCGTAATGTGATAAATGACATTTTTCCTAATTTTCGAAGGTCTTCAATCCATCCTCCTAAAACAACTTGTTTTCCGATTAATTCAGTTGCAAGTTCTGCAATATCGTGAGTTTTAACAAAAACCATTTCTTTACCTACTTTTTAACCTCAAATTCAATCTCAATGTCAAGGTTTCGGGCATTTTTGACGATTTCTACTACTTTTTTTGTATCTATTGGGAATCTATTAGTCCACTTGCCTGAAATCACAGCTTTAGTCTTTTGAATGCCTCCTGGTGCCCAAACTGAATTAATTGATAGTATTTTTGTTGGAAAAAACAAATCTTCTATGAATCTACTATCTGTCTCATCTGCCTCTACTAGCCAAACTTTACCTTTGAATTGATCTTGGAGTAATCTGTAGAGTGTACGACTCTGCCTGATTACTCTGATGTCATTTCTTGCCAGTGATAAAACAAAATTTCCTTCAAATTCCTTACATGAAAACATTGAAAAATTTTCAATTTCTTTATTTGATTTTGCAATATTTGCAAGAATAATTGATGCATCTGCATCTGACTGTGAAAGTATGCCTGAACTTATCTTTCCCTCACATTGGGGACAAAGTACAGCATTTTTTGCATCAAAATTACAAATTGGAAGTTTCATTTGAATCGACTTTTCTCGTTCTGATAATGTTGTTTATATCCCTTGATGTAAAATAAAAATTCTAGATTGGATCTAAAAAAATAATGGTGTTTCTGAAAGTTAACGGACTGTCTTCTAGATACTCCTCATCTAAAGGCCCCGTGTATGCAGTTGATGATGTTGACTTTACATTAGAAGATGGGGAGTCAATTGGAATTGCAGGTGAGAGTGCATGTGGAAAAAGTACTCTGGGGTTATCAATTATTCGAATGCTATCTGGTGGAAAAACACAAGGCGATATTTCTTTTGAAGATGAGTCTATCCTAGATATTTCAGAATCTGATTTTAATGACCGATACCGGTGGAAAAAAATCTCCATGATTTTCCAAGGGGCTATGAATTCCCTAGATCCTGTTTTTACAATCAAAGAACAATTCGTTGAAATTTTAAAACAACATCATTTTGATGGTGACTTTGATAAGGTAATTTTAGATGCAATTACCTCTGTAAGTTTGAATGAACCTGTTTTGAAAAAATATCCTCATGAATTGAGTGGAGGTATGAAACAAAGAGTGATCATTGCAATGGCTTTACTTCTTAAGCCAAAATTTGTAATTGCTGATGAGCCAACTACTGCACTTGATGTTTTAATCCAAGCACAAATTGTGAATTTGTTAAAAGATCTCAAAAAAGGTGGCATGTCTTTTATGTTAATTACGCACGATTTGGCTGTTTTATCTGAAATTGCAAATAAAATTGGTATCATGTATGGTGGGCAAATGGTAGAGTTTGGTTCTTCTGAAGAAATTTACAACAATCCAAAACACCCTTACACTCAAGGACTGTTAAAATCAATTCCAACATTAAGAGGCGACACTCCTACATACATCAAAGGAATTCCTCCTAGCTTACTTGATGCTCCAACTGAATGTAGATTCATTGACCGTTGTCCCTTAGTTATTGAAAAATGCCATAAACTTCCACCTAAATTTAAAACTGACACTGGGTATGTTAGATGCTGGCTATATGAAGATAAATAATTTTTATTTTGAACTAAGATATTCTTTATCAATTTTTTTTAAATAAATTTCTTGAACTTGTGTAATCTCTCTCTGTATTGTATTTTTACAAATCATTTTTGCATATTTTATTACATCTGGACTGTTTTGTATTTTTTCAAACTCTTCAATTTTTTTAAACGAGTCTTGCTCAAATTTCATTATCTCTTTCAACTCTTTGCTTATTTCCTCAACACTCATTTTTTCATAATTCTTTGAATTTGATTTTCTAAAACTTATCTCATCAATTAGCTTTTGAATTCCATCTGATTCTTGCATCTAATTTAGAATTTTACTGTGCACAAATAAATTATTTTTGATTCTCTTTTTTATGCTCTAAAACATGCTTTAACCCATCAGTCATGCTAAGTGAATCTAAATCGATTTCACAATACGGACACTTCAAAATCTCTCAATTATTTGGAATATTTTTTTACAACTGGTAGACAAGCATCAATAATTCTCAACATTTCTGATCTGATTACTTTTTTATCAATTGATATCCACACTCTTGATTTTTTAATTGAGAATGATATTGTCTGGACTTTTTTTCTTTCTTCCCATGCAAATTCTACTTCTCCTAGACTTTTATCAAAAAATCCTTCCAAGTCAGTTTGCATAGCAATATGTGAGAATTGAAATTTAGTATTTTTTTCATTAAGAAGAGGAACCAAGTCCAGTCTTCTTTTGTATGCTAATAGCCCTCCTCGTTCATCTATCACACCTACAAATCTGATGTATGGGCTTATTGTAGCAATATTATCACAAATTAATTCAAAGTCTTTTTTTGCCATTTGATTTAGTTGTAAAAAGATGTTATTTTAATGATTATTTCTGGTATTTTACTAACTTGTAATTTGAATTATCAATTTAGAAAATCATTATTTTATCAACATTGAAAAATTGATCTAATTTTCTAAATATCTGTATTTCATACATTCAAAATTATATTAGTTGATTTTTATTTTTATCATTTAATTTTTAAAAAATAGATCCCAATCCTGTCACCACTACAACTGTTTTGAGTATTTTTCCTGAAATCATAAAAACCATAAACTTTGAGAATTTTTTTTTCTTTACTCCTGCAGAAATTAAAATTAAATCACCTATTACTGGAATCCATGCTGCCAAAAATATTGCTCCCCATCCAAATTTATCTAACAGACTGTGTCCTTTTTTATGCTCATCTTCATTCTTTTTCTTTATTTTTTTGAATTTGTTGAACACTCCGACTCCTCCAAATCCAATAAAATAATTTAGTATTCCTCCAATAACTGAACCTACTATTAACACGATTCCTACAAGAAAAACATTTTCCCCTCCTATCAATAAAGCCGATGTCAAAATTTCTGTTGGTAATGGAATTGCAGTAGCTGATAACAATGAATTAAAAAATAATCCAATTAACCCATAGTCTTGAAATGTATTGTTAGCTAGAATTTCTTGCATTATTTCATAATACTGGATGATTGTTTCAAAACTCATTATCTATACTCCTAATTTCATTTGAGCAAAAATAAATTTATTTTTGATATCATTAATTTTCATTTCTATAAATCTCAGATTGGTGATTATTTTATTGTGTTTAACTTGTACTGATTCTGAATGCTCTAAAAACATCAGTTTTCATTAAATAGTGCCTAAAAATAGTTTGATTCATGGATTTTGCTGATATTTTTCCATTTGCCCCTGATGATGGAATGTTAATTTTAGCTTTGGTCAATTTCTTTGGTTCTCTTGTGCCCTTTGTACCCTTACCTGGATTTTTGTTACTTGCTACAATGTCTGTTGGTAATGAATACAACTTGCATGCTTTGGCATTAATTTCAGCAGTTTCAGCAGCAATTGCAAAACAAATTATTTTTACAATAAGTTTTGGTGGACGAAAAATCCTAAATCCAAAAACTAGAAAAAGAATGCGTCCCTTTGAAAGATTAGTAAAAAAATATGGTGCAGCAGCTGCATTTGTAGCAGCTGCAACTCCGATGCCTGATGATATAATATTCATTCCATTAGGATTGGCAAAATATAATCCAAAACGATTTTTTGTTGCAACACTTACTGGAAAGATAGTTCTTAGCTACGTCATAGTTTTCATTTCTCATTACATTGGATTATCTTTCATACAACCATTTTTGGAAAATATTGATGATGCTACTCCTGTGTATATTGGAATTGTAATTTTTGGAGTAGTCATGACTGCAGTTATTGTCTTGCTTTTAAAATTAGATTGGACAAAAATTATGGGAAAATTTGCTCCTTGGACTTTGGATGAAAATAACAAAGACGATTCTTAGATTTTTATTTTAAAATTCCACAACTTGTCAGTTGCTTCTTTGATTCCTATTCTTGGCGATGCTGTAATTTTATTTGGTTTGATTCCTTCTGTGATGAATAAATCTGATTTTTTTGTCAAATCCATACCGTATTCTTTTTTTGTAATTTTTAGAGCTTGAGC
>Ga0209047_1001794_pt1 | contig 15144 bp, 14 predicted proteins | sample SaaInlV_165m_DNA_3_FD_184681 | JGI IMG/M metagenome (GOLD analysis project Ga0209047, IMG submission 184681) | Marine microbial communities from expanding oxygen minimum zones in the Saanich Inlet - Saanich Inlet SI037_S3LV_120m_DNA (SPAdes)... | ecosystem: Environmental > Aquatic > Marine >...
ACCTGAACCAACACCTGAACCAACACCTGAACCAACACCTGAACCAACACCTGAACCAACACCTGAACCAACACCTGAACCAACACCTGAACCAACACCTGAACCAACACCTGAACCAACACCTGAATCTTCTAACACTGATTCAAAACCCGTAGAAGAACGCGATATTATTTTTGTTGGCACAAAACCAATTATGACATATGTTTCAGCCACTTTAACTCAACTCTCAACAAGATCCGTTGTAACAATTAAAGCTAGAGGAAAAAGAATTACGCAAGCAGTTGATGTTTCTCAAATGATAATGAAAAGAATGGATTCTGTAGGTTATGAAATCAGCGATGTAAGAATTTCATCTGATTCTCTTACTTCACAAGATGGGAAGCAACGAAATGTTTCTACAATGGAAATTGATATTTCCAAAAATTAGTTTCAAAAGTCCTATTCTAATTGTTATTGGAATTTTAGTAGTTATAGTTTTGATTAGTACTACAGGAAATTTTTGTGGTTTGCAACACATGACCATTCTAACAGAGATTACATCTTATGAAAAATTATTAGATCCTGAATCATGTGAAGTAATTATTGAAAAGATTGATTTCTTTAATGATGAATGTGAGCCTCAAATAGAAATATTAGATTGTGGTTAATACAATACATCTTCTAAAAATGTGATTCCAAAATATACAAGCATTACACTTAGACCAATCATAATAATTTTGTAATTTTTATTTGATAAAATTTTTGCACTTTTTGATGCAAGATATGATATTGCACCAAGCCATGCAAAATCCATCCAGATATGTAATACAAACAAGACTAGTATGCCTGAAAATGCCCAAATTAGCATTGCATCAGAAATTAACTTGAATCCTATTGTTAGCCACCAAATTATAAAAAATGGATTTAGTGCGCTAAGTAAAATCCCTGAAACTAATGGTCCTTGCTTTAGATTTGTTGTGGATTCTTTATTTCTAAAAATCGTTTTAATTTGCATTGCCGCAAATATAAAAAGTGTGATTGCACCTAAAATTGAAATTACCGTTCTAAATTCTGGAAATAATTCAAGAGAAAATACTCCTATCCCTAATAGAATTACTAGTGGTAATTCTACTATTGTATGTCCAATTGCCATCTTGATGCCTGATTTTGCTCCATCTCTGAGTCCATGTGCAATATTTGCCGCAAACAGTGGACCTGGTGCCATTACCCCTGATGCTGAAATTACAATTACTAACACTGAAAATTCAAGTAACTGCTCCATCTTTGATTAATGATTTGTTTGTACTAGAATAAACATAGTTTGAAAATCCTATCTATACATAGAATCTCGTAAATGTTTTGATTCTTTTTCTGCTTCTTTGATTACAATTTCTGCTTTTTCAGCTTCTTTTTGTAAAGATTGAATATTACAAGAAGCTCCTGGAATTAATTTAGACATTGCAAGACAAAGTTGTGCACTTGATTTAAAATCAGGACCTTTACCATCTGTGTGAAAAATAATCACAATAACATCTTGCCCTGTCATACTTCCTTCATTTAACAACATTCCTGGAATTCCTGGAATTGTTCCATGCTCTAAAACTTTCAATCCTGCATCTTTTACTTTCTTTCTAGCTGAATCAGTACTACCAATTCCTATCATCTCCTCACTTCCTTTTGGTGATTTTATTGCAATACTGCTAACGATTAATTCAATTTTGTGTTTTTGTGCCCACTTTAGCATTGTCTTTGCTGCTGTTCTATGCATTGATTGATCCAAAGTAAGATATGACAAAAATATACTCACTTTCAAATCATCATTGACAAAAATTCTTGATGGATAGTTGGGTTTTCCCTCTTTAACTACGCTGATTGCAGGGAAACTATCTGAATCAATTATTCCAGCTAACTTGAATTGTGATGTTTTAATCATTGATTCAGATGCTATTGCACTACTAAATCCTGCTGAAGGAAATCCATCAATTAGATATCCTCCTTCTAAATTCACTGGTTCTAATTCTTTAATTTTAATTCTAGGGTACACTGAATATTTTTTGAATCAATCAAATAATAATTTTTATCAAATTCTGATTGTTTCTAGTCGTATCTACTAGAGTTTAGTAATTGTGCATAGTTTTTTTTAAAATCGTTTTCATCAAAATCTAATTTAACATTAAAATTCTTTATTTTACAGAATTTATCGTTACATTCAGACATGAAAAACATTATGTCATAAACTATATGATTTTCTGTATGTTTAGAGTAAAATCAGACTTTATTCTTATATTTTGAATTAGATAGTAATTCTAATTTTTTAATTTTGACAATAATGCTGCATAGATAAATGGCAAAATTGTAGTCACTTCCGCATGTAGTGTTGATTGTTTTGCTATTTGAGTTACTTTGCCCCAAGAAATTGCTTCTCTAACTAGTGCCCCACTGAGACTTCCGTCAAATTCTTGTGCAGTTGTTATGTAAAATGCATAATCTAATCCCTCTCTGTATTGATTCCACCATAATGTGTGGTGTTTTGATATTCCGCCACCAATCATAAATGCCCCTGATCTTTCTGCTTTGAAAACTAGTCCTGATAGAAGATTTGCATCTCCAATCATGTTTAGTTTGAAATCATTATGCTTTTGTGTAAATAACCAAATTTGACTTCCTACTGCTCCATCCATTATTCCTGGAACTACTACATCGATTTCATTTTTGTATGCCCAATAAAGAAAAGAATCCTCGCCTAGATGCTTTCCAATCATCTTACAAATCTCTGGAGTGTTCATTTCTCTGACTCCACTTTGATACTCTTCTTCTAAAAATGCCTGCATCTTTTCTTCAATTAGTGGACCGTAACTATCCATTGGAACTAACACGTTTCCTAATCTGTGAATGTTTTGATCAGCTAATTCATTGTCATCCATTGTAAATGATCCTTCTTTGTAATGTGAGAAATGTCTTGCAATGTCGTGATCTAATGCACCGCACGTAGTAATTGCCACATCAAACCATTTGTTTTTGATCATGTTTTTGATAATCCCTCTTAATCCTGTTGAAACAACGGCTCCAACAAATGAGACAAATCTTAAACACTGTTTATCTGAAATCATTTCAGTTAAAATTTCTAATCCTCCTGACAAGTTTACTGATTCAAAACCTCCTGATTGTGACAACTCTTCAAAAATTTTTTCAATTGATGTATCTGAATCAATTTCAATATCTTTAACTGGTCGTCCTGCCTCTACCATGTTTTACATTTTGATCTCAAGTATAAAATTCTGCCTTAGTTGAAATGATTTTTTCAAATAATTTAAGAAAACTTTAAACCCGCCTAATAGTACCAATTCACAAATGTCAGGTAGAATCAAAGTCGGTTTAGTTGGTATTGGTAATTGTTTTTCAGGATTAATTCAAGGAATTGAATATTACAGAAAGGACCCTTCACAAGAAGTTACTGGAATTATTCATGATAAATTAGCAGGTTATGGAATTCATGATATTGATTTTGTTTGTGGATTTGATGTTGGTGAAAATAAAGTAGGAAAGCCACTTCATGAGGCAATTTATGAATATCCAAACATGGTTAATTGGATTCCAAAAGATGAATTACCAAAAACTGATGCTAAAATCTATGAAAGTCCAATTTTAGATGGAGTTGGAATTTGGGTTGAAAATAGAATTAAACCTCTTACAAGCACAAAAACTACTGAACAAATTGCAGAAGAGGCAAAAAAAATTCTCAAAGATAATGGAGTAGAAATTATTGTATCTTATTTGCCTGTAGGCTCTGATAAGGTAACAGAGTTTTGGGCACAAATTTGTCTTGATACAAATACGGCATTTGTAAATTGCATTCCATCATTTATTGCATCAGATGAAACATGGGCCAAAAAGTTTGAAGAAAAAAATATTCCATGTATTGGTGATGATATCAAAGGACAAGTTGGTGCAACAATAGTTCATAGAACATTAGCTAAATTATGTAGTGATAGAGGAACCAAAATTGAAAAAACATACCAAATCAATGTTGGTGGTAATACTGATTTCTTAAACATGAAAGAACAAGATAGACTAGTTTCAAAAAGAATTTCAAAAACTGAAAGTGTACAAAGTCAATTAAAAGAAAGATTAGATGATGATCAAATCTATGTTGGACCTTCTGATTTTATTCCGTTCTTAGGAAATACAAAATTAATGTTTATGAGAATTGAAGGAAGACAATGGGCAAACATTCCGTACAACATGGAAGTCCGTTTAGAAGTAGACGACAAAGCAAATTCTGCAGGAATTGTTATTGATGCAATTCGATTAGCAAAAATTGCACTTGATAGAGGTGTTGGTGGACCAATTAAACCTGCAAGTGCATATCTAATGAAACATCCAATTGAGCAAACATCTGATGTTAAAGCAAAATCTGAATGTGAAAAATTCGTTGCTGGCGATTAATTATTGAAAATTATTAAAATCTGAAAATCTTTTCTTTCTACTCTCTTCATATTTGTCTAGTTTGAATTTTTTTGCTATTCCTTTTTGTTTGGATAGTTTGGTAATTTTTGTAGTAACTACTTTGTTATTTTCAGTTAAATCTACGATTATACTGCTTCCACCAAATCTCTGATTCTCTACATTTGCTGCAATGATGGGTATTCTATTTTCAAGTGACCTTACTTGAACATACATTTGCCATGGTTTTATCCCTCTTTTGACAATTCTACTTGGTGAAAATAATACCTCGGCTCCTTTTTTAGTCATAATATTTGCAACATTTGGAAAAACCATGTCATAGCAAATTATCACTCCAAATTTACATGCGGTATTGAAAATTTTGGCCTCTCGTCCAGGTTTCACCGTATCTCTTTCATAGTCAAATGGGTGAATTTTCTCTTGTTTCCCAATAATTTCTCCATCAGGTCCGATAATTGGAGCAATAATTGATGTCTTTTTCTTTGAAACATCATAAAATGCTCCTGGAATTATTGTCATCGAAAACTCTTTTGCTATTTTTTTAAAATCTAACAACTCTGAATCAAAATTTTTGATCTCATTATTTTTGAGCCATTGTTCTGGTAAACACGCTATTTCTGTTTCTTGTTTTCCTAACTTTTTTAGAATTTCTGATATTTTTGAAATTCCTTTTTGATTTGAACTGTATGATGTGGTTTGAATTAATCCTAATTTTACCATGAATTTTGAATTACTATTTGGTAATTATAACATGTGATCACAAATATTGATAATACTTTTTGTACAATTTGTTGTAAAATTTGAACAAATATTTTCTTTTTGCGATCATTACAGAATTGGTGTTTATTTTTTGTAAACAAACAATTTGTTAATACAAAATTTGTACTAGTAATATTATAACGTCCTATTCTGTGAATGTGCTTCAGGCGCTCAAGGGCCAAACCCGATTAAACCTGAACACATATTCATTTTTTAATCCAAAGTCAGGCATGATTTTTTAATATTTACATCAAAATCAGGCTTGAAATTTTACCGTTACGAAAAATATCATATTACAACAAGAAAAATTATGCAATAGTGTCAACTAAACTTGTTAAACATCGATTATCACTCCAGTTTAGAAATTATTGACATTGGTTCATGTCAAAAAAGTTGAGATCTTTGGTTTCAAGTCATTTGGATTTAAAAATACAACAGTTCAGTTTGAACCAGGTCTTGTATCTATTTCTGGTCCAAATGGTTCTGGTAAAAGTAACATTTTAGATGCCATTATTTTTGCAATGGGTGAAAATAAACCAAAAGTAATGAGAGTAGATAAACTTCGATCATTAATTCATGATATTGAGGGAAATCGAAGGGGTCCAAAAATGGCAAGGTCTAGTGTACATTTTGATAATTCTGATAGAAAGATTCCAGTTGATTCTGATATGGTTGAGATTACAAGAGAAATGAGTGCAGATGGGGAAAACACATACTATCTAAACAAAAAGAAAACTAATCGAAGTCATATTCTTGATTTACTTGATATGGCAAATGCTGGTCTAGGTCAACTTAATGCTGTTCAACAGGGTACTGTTACAAGAATTTCTGAATTCACATCTGAAGAAAAAAGAAACACCATTGAGGATTTGATAGGATTATCGTACTTTGATGATAAAAAATCAGAATCAGTCAAGCAATTAGATGAAGCAGATAGACGATTGGAGATTGCTTTAGCCAAAATGGGTGAAATAAAGAAACGAATTGATGAACTTGAAGAAGAAAGAAATCAAAAATTACGTCATGATATTTTGGAGCGAGAACTTAATCGTTACAAAGCAATTGCTGCAGCAAATAAAATGAAGATTATTTCCAGTCAAAAATCTACTAAAGAGACTACTTTACACCAACTAACAACAGAAGTAACAACATTTGGTAGCCAAAGAACTGTTTTGAGAACAGAGATTGGTTCACTAGAAACTGAAAAATCAAAATTAATGGGCGAGGCTAATGAATACAGTCAGGCAAAAGCTGCATTAGATGCTGAAATGAGTTCTGCCATGGAACAATATGAAATTGATAACAGTGCCATCTCTGCATCAAAGAAAAGATTAGAGAGAATTGATATTAGAATTCCTGAATTAAAAAGTGAATTAGATGATATTGTAAATGCTAGAAGTGACATCGATGAACAAATACTAAAAATAAAAGAATCAATTGAGCAAACTAATCTAAAGAAAAATAACATCAATAATGATTTAGAACAAGTTGATTCTCAACGAAATAAAGTTTTAACAGAACAATCACAAGCTGCATCTAAAAAATCTGAAATTGATAATAAAATTAAAATTCTAAATTCACAATTAAATGAAACTGAATTAAAATTATCCAAAATTCAACATGAACATGAAGAATCAAAGATAAAAATTAAAACAAACACCACCAAATTTGATGATTTAAAATTAGATATAATAAAACTGACTGGATACAAATCAAAATTAGAGTCTATGAAAAATAATCATGATGCAACAATTGTTGAATTAAAATCAAGAATTAAGAGATTACAAACTAAAAAATTAACAATCAATAACGATATGGATGAATGGGGAATGATTCTTGAGAAATCAAGTAAAGCTGCAACTCAGTATGAATCAAAAATTAAAACTGTAAAAGGATTCATGCATGAAGATTACACTGTTGCAAAATTAAAAGAAGATGCAGACAAACTCGGTATAGTTGGGTTAGTGTATGAAATGATTTCATGGGATAAAAAATATGAGCGTTCTGTTTTAGCAGTAAGCTCTGATTGGATTAAGGCAATAGTTGTACAAGATTTTGCAACTCTACTTGGAATAGCTGAAGTTGCAAGAAGCAAAAAACTCCCAAAACTCAAAATAATTCCACTTGATGCAATTCCAAAATTCAAATTAACACTTCCAAAAGAATCGGGAGTAATTGGGGTTCTTTCTGATTTTGTTACCTGTGATTCTGTCTATTTTGCCCTCAAAACATTCCTGTTTGGAAATATCGTACTTACTGAGACTCGAGAATCAGCATACAATGTATCTCAATTGGGCTACAAATCTGTCACCATTACTGGTGAATTCTTTGAGGCCAAGGGCGGCACTGTGGTTATTGATATTAATTCAAAGATTTCAAAACTTACAAAATTAATATCGATGAGTAGTGATGTTGATGGATTATTCCAATCCATTAGTTTCATAAAAAAATATTTACAAAAGAAAAAACATTCCTTGAAAAAATTGGATGATTCAATTCAATCTAATGTTGAACGATTATCAATTTCTGAGAATTCTTTGACGTCAACAAATGAAAATTATTCTAATCTAAAATCAAGAATTACTTCTGCACAAAGTATGACTGAACAGTTGACAACAAGAATTTCTGATTTAACATCAAGAAATTCAATCATTGAGACAGAAGTTAGTACTAATGAATCTCATGTTGAATCATTACAACAACGAATTACAATTGTTGAAGAAAATTATGCTAGTGGGGAACAAGACCGTATTGCAAATGAATTATCAAAAATCAATATCAAAAAAGCAGAGATCGAAAAATTATACACTACAATAATGAATGAATATCGTGATAAGGAATCACAACTCACCACAATGCAAACACAAGATAATAGGGAGAAATCTCAATCAAATCGTCTTTATGATGAAGAACATTCATTAAAATCTGAATATCAAGAACTTGAAACAAAAATTCAAGAATTAGAAAAACAAAAAGAATCTAAAAATGAAGTCCTTGTTACATTAAGAGAAAAAGAACAAGAACTCATCTCAACTTCTGGTTCATCTATAGAATATCTCAAAGAATATGATGACAAACTCAAAATATTGTCCGAACAAGATAGGGATTTCACAAAACAAATCAATACCCTTGAGCGTCAATCTGATTCTCTAAATCGTGATTTGCATGATTTGATTGAAAATGAGACTAAATTACAGCAATTACTTTCAGCATTTGGCTTTAGTAAAGACATGGAAACATTTGATGTTGAGACTCTTGTTCAGGGGTTGTCTGCAGAACTATCTTCCCTTAGTGCATTAAATGCAAAAGCTCCTCAAACATATCTTGAAGTTTCATATGGATATCGTTCAATGTCTACAAGAAAGAATTCACTTGAAGAAGAAAGAAACTCTATTGTAAAATTCATTGAAGATATTGAAAAAGATAAACGACAAACATTTTTGGATGCCTTTGATCAGGTTGATAAAGAAATTAAATTAATTTTCAATAAAATGACTGGTGGTAATGCTTGGTTAGAATTACAAAACGAAGATGATATATTTAATTCTGGAATTTCTTATCTAATTCAATTCCCAAGTAAACCAAAAAGAGAATCTACATCAATTAGTGGTGGTGAAAAAACATTAGCAGCAATTGTATTTGTTCTAGCATTACAAAAATTAAAACCATCTCCATTTTACTTGTTTGATGAAGTTGATGCACATCTTGATGCACCAAATGCTGAAAGACTTGCAAATATTTTAGAAGAAAGATCCAAAGAGAGTCAATTCATTATGGTGTCCCTAAAAGATTCTGTTATTCAAAAAGCTAAACTCATCTATGGAGTTTTCCCAAAGAATGGTGTATCTCATGTTGTCACTTACAAAGATAAGCGAATACCATCTATCAAATCAGGCTAAATCAAATTTTACATGGCATGCACAATAATGACCATTGTTCATTTCTTCTAATTCTGGTTCTTCTACACATTTTTCAATTACATATGGGCATCTTGCTCTAAACCTACATCCTTGATTGATATCTACATCTGATGGTTCATTAATTCTAATTTTCTTTTCTTTGTGAAGATTTTCAGGATCTGGTTCTGAAATTGCATCAATTAATGCTTGAGTGTAGGGGTGTTTTGGATTTAATAGAACTTGATTAATTGGACCCGTTTCAACAATTTTACCCAAGTATAAAATTCCGATTCTTTGACCAAAATATCTCGCAGTAGCCAAATCGTGTGTAATGTAGATAAATGAAATGTTGTATTTTTTTTGTAATTCTTGCATCAACTCTAGCATTTCTGCCCTAATTGACACGTCTAACATGGATACTGGTTCGTCAGCTAGGATAATTTTTGGTTTTAGAGATAATGCTCTTGCTAAAACCACTCTTTGTCTTTGACCTCCTGACAACATGTGTGGATATTTTTTAATAATTTCTTCAGCTGGTTCTAATTTTACTTCGTGTAGTACCTCTAGTGTTCTCTTTTGTCTTTCACTTTTGTTTCCAATTTTGTGAATTTCAAGTGGTTCAGATACAATATCGCCAATTCGCATTCTTGGATTTATGGAATCGTATGGATCTTGATGTATCATTTGACAATTCATTCTTATCTTTCTAATTTTTGATTGCTCATTACCAATTTCATCTTCCTCAAAAAATATTTTTCCTGAATCTAATTGAATTGATTTTAAAATTAATTTTGCAATTGTTGATTTACCTGAACCTGACTCCCCTGCTAAAACAAACACTTCTCCTTCTTTAAGATAAAATGATACTCCGTCTGCTGCTTTTACTGTATTTGATTTTGAACCAAACATTCCTTTTTTGATGAAATGTTTTTTCAAATTTTCCACCTTTAGGATCTCACTCATCAATTATTGTTGTATGGGGAAGTATATCAAGAAATTGAATTTATGCGTGAGATTTGGGAGAAGGCATTTATGTCAAATAACTATCGATTTAATACTTGAGTAATACTATCCAAAAAAACCGTGAATATAAAAAATATGTAGTAGATTCAAAACTACAATATTTTAAACCACATGCAACAAAAATCGAGAAAACTTTTGCTGAAGAAGTATCTTCTAGTTTAAATGCTGATTTGAAATTTATTTCTCCAAAATATTTTTATGACAAAAAAGGTTCTGAACTTTTTGAAAAAATATGTTTGTTACCTGAATACTATCCAACAAGAACAGAAGTAACCATTTTAAAGAAATTACAACAGGAATTACTATCATTTCTTGATGATACATTTAGAATTGTTGAATTGGGAAGTGGTTCATCAGTTAAAACGAGGCTGATTATTGATGTATTTGCTAAATTACAAAATAAGATTGAATATTTTCCTATTGATATATCTGAAATTCTTACAGAAAGTTCTGAACAATTGATACACGATTATGATAATCTACACATTACTGGAATCATTGATACCTATGAAGGTGGTTTAGAATTTCTAAAACATTATGATGATAAAAAAAATTTAATTACATTTTTAGGTTCTAGTTTTGGTAATTTTTCACCTTCTGATGGATATGCTTTTTTAAAGAAAATACATTCCACAATGAAATCAGGTGATCTTTTTTTAATCGGATTAGATTTAGTTAAAGAAAAACCTATTCTTGAATCCGCTTATGCTGATCGTCAAGGTATTACTGCCGAATTTAATCTCAATGTACTTTCTAGAATAAATGATGAACTTGGTGGTAATTTTAATTTGAAAAACTTTGAACACCATTCAATTTATCATGAAAAAGAACAACGAATTGAAATGTATTTAAAATCTCTTCAAAAACAATCTGTAACTATTCCAAAATCTGATCTTTTGTTGAATTTAGAAAAAAATGAATTAATTCATACTGAATATTCTCATAAATATCGATTATCTCAAATACATGACCTACTTGATGATGCTGGTTTTGAACTAAAACATACGTGGTTAGATGAAAACAAGTATTTTTCATTAACTTTGGTTACAAAAAAATGAAAATTATTCAAATTTTCTAAAAATTAATTTTCTGTTTGATTTGTAAAAATATTCTTAAAATCATAAAAAATGAATATCTGATTGAATTTCTTTAAATGTGGCATGTTAAATTCATAATTATTGGCAAAAACTAAGCCTATAATTGAAATTGTAAATGTTGTAGCCTCTGCAGTTTTGGATCAAAAATTAGATCTTTATGAAATTCAGAAAAAATTTCCTGATGTAGAGTATAATCCTGATCAATTTCCAGGTGCAGTTTTTCGTCTTAGAGTCCCTAAAACTGCTACTTTGCTTTTTAGTACTGGAAAAATGGTATGTACTGGCTCAAAATCAGAAGATATGGCAAGAAAAGCAGTAAAGATAGTAGTACAAAAACTCAAAAAAGAAAAAGTCAAAATCAAAAAAGATGCTGTAGTAACTGTTCAAAATATCGTTTCATCAATTAATCTTGGAGGTAAAATACATCTAGAAAAAACTGCACGCACATTACCTCGAAGTATGTATGAACCAGAACAATTCCCTGGAGTTATCCATAGAATGGTTGATCCTAAAACTGTAATTCTATTATTTGCATCTGGAAAACTAGTTTGCACAGGGGCCAAAACTGAAAAAGATGTTTATCGTTCAGTGAACAATCTTCATAGTTTACTTGAAGAATTAGATTTAATGTTGTATGATTAAATTATTTTAAAAATTAAATCTCTTCAGCACATCTGAATCCGGAAAATAACCATCTTTCATCTAATCTAAAGAAATTCCTGTAACTTGATCTAATTGACATTTTTGGTGTTCCAAATGAACCTCCTCTCAAAACTTTTTGATTTGTAAACCATTTGTCATTATATTCGTCAAATCCTGTTTTAAATCCTGGATATCCTGTAAATTCTGATGCTGTCCATTCCCAAACATCACCTATCATATGCTGACATCCTAAATGACTTGCTCCATTAGGAAATGATCCAATTTCTGAACATCCCCAAAAATATGATTCAAGTAAATTACATTTATCTTCAGTTGGTAATTCATTTCCCCATGGGAATTTTGTTTTTTGTTGTTTTTCTTCATTCCAACATGCAGCTTTTTCCCATTCAGCTTCTGTGGGTAATCTTTTTCCAGCCCATTTACAGTATGCATCTGCTTCATAGAAACTTACATGACACACTGGTTGGTTTGGATTAATTTTTCTTATCCCTAAAAAGTCTCGAACATTCCATTCTCCATCAATTTTTTCCCAATACATTGGTGCCTTCCACTTGTTTGCTTTGACTTTCTCCCATCCATCAGATAACCAATACTTGTAATTTTCATATCCTCCATCTTTGATAAATTCCATGAACTGTTGATTAGTAATTGGATATGCATCAATTTTGTAATCATTTAGGTATACTTTGTGTTCAGGAAGTTCAATATCATAACAATAATCCTCCCCATTATACCCCATTGTGTATAGCCCCCCTTTAATATGGACTGATTTTTTTTCAACACTTTCTTGTTTTGGAATTTCATTTTTTCTTATTGGTCTGTATTGTTCTGCCAAAAGATGTTGCAAATCATATACTAAAAGTTCTTGATGTTGACATTCGTGATGGAAACCAATTGTAATTAACTTTATTTCATTCTCACTCAATGATTTTGATTCGATAAATTTCTCTACTCTTTGATTGATGGTGTTAAAGTATTGGAAAATTTGATCAACTGTTGGTCTTGAACTAATTCCACGCAACCCTTTGTCTTGTGGTGTGCCGAATTGTTGATAATAGGAATTTAGATACTCTGAGAATTCTTTTGAATAAAATTCATAATTTTTGTCTAGTTTACTAATTATTGCTTCATAAATCCAACTTACATGACCAATATGCCATTTTGGTGGGCTCATAAAAAATGCAGTTTGAATTACGAAATCATCTTTTTCTAATGTCTTTACAAGTTCTAGTGTTCTTTCCCTGGTTTCCCTGAATTGTTCAATTAGTGGCTTTTTTTGTTCTAATTCAGGATTTGATGTCATTATTGAAAAATGATATTTTTTGAATTATTATATCTGTGGGTGAATCTAATATCCTCGTGCAAAAATTGGAATTGAAACGCTCTTTTGCTGACAATACATGCATTTTTGATTCTCATCCTCGTTCCCAAATGGAATTACTCTGATATCTGCACCTGTTTCTTCTTTGATTTTTTCCTCACACTCTAATTTTCCACACCATGGAGCGTTAAAGAAACCACCTTTCTCAATTTTTGATTTAAACTTTTGATAATCTGAAATATCTGTGGTGTTTACTTTTGCTTCCTCTTTGGCTTTTGTTAACATATTATCTTGAATTTCATCAAGAATATTTGAAATTTTTTCAATTTCAGAAAAACCCAAACTTGATTTCTCTAAATTGTATCTTTTTGCAATAACCATACTTTGTTTTTCAATATCTTTTGGCCCAATCTCAATTCTAATTGGAACTCCTTTTAATTCCCAGTCATTGAATTTGTATCCTGGGGATAACTCACTTCTATCATCAAGATGAACTCTGATGTCTTTTGATTCTAAATTTTCTTTTATTTCATTTGCTTTTGGTAATACTTTGTCTTTACCTTCATCATTTCTATAAATTGGAACAATCACTACTTGAATTGGTGCCACTTTAGGTGGAAGTACAAGTCCTTTGTCATCGCCATGTGCCATGATCATTGCACCAATTAATCTCCATGAAACCCCCCATGACGTTTGCCATGCAAAATGCTCAACGTTATCTTTGTCTGCAAATTTCACTTCAAAAGGTTTTGAAAAATTCTGGCCTAGAAAATGCGATGTTCCCATTTGTAATGCTTTTCCATCTGGCATGATTGATTCCATGGTGGTAGTATAAATTGCACCGACAAATTTTTCTTTCTCACTTTTTTTACCTGTTGTAACTGGAATTGCTAATTCTTCTTCAACTGTATGTTTGTAAATCTCTAAAATTTTCATTACTTCTTTTTCTGCTTCTTCTTGTGTTGTATGGACTGTATGACCTTCTTGCCACAAAAATTCAGATGTTCTTAGAAATGGTTTTGTAGCTTTAATTTCTGCTCTGAGTGCAGTATTCCAAAAATTAATCTTTAGTGGTAAATCTCTCCAGCTTTGAATCCATTTGGCATACATTGTATATGCTAATGTTTCTGATGTAGGTCTTAATGCGAGCCTGTCACCAATTTCATTTGTTCCTGAATGTGTTACCCAAAAAACTTCTGGATTAAATCCTGCAAAATGTTTTTGTTCTTTTCCTAATAGTGATTCTGGGATTAATATTGGTAAAAAACCATTTCTAATTTCATTTTTGGCAAATTTCTTATCAAATGTATTTTTTAGTGATTCCCAAATTGAATAGCCATCTGGTCTAAGAACAATTAATCCTTTAACTGGTGCATAATCAGCTAATTTTGCTTTTAGAACTACTTGTGTATACCATTCACTGAAATCTTTATTTTTTGAAACAGTAATTCCTACGTCTTCTTTACCCAAACTATATTTCAAGAATTAATTAAACTAATGAGCCTTTCGTGAGAATTTTTGAGTTTAAAGTTTGTCGCCTTTGCAGAGTACTTCACCCATTACTCTACTTTGGAAATTTTTACATACAAAACACTGAATAAAATGGGTGTCTTCTTTTAAAACTGGACACTCTACATATTCTTGCTTCATTCTTTTGAGCATTTTAGGACTAACTCCTTTTAGTTTTAATTTTCCTTTTTCATCCATCATTCCTGATGATTTTAGTTCTTCTTTGACGTTGTCAGGTAGTTTTTGTTTTCCTTCTCTTTCAAGAATTTTTACATCGTATTTGTGTTCTAATTCGCCCATTAATTGTACATTGATCTACGGTGATTTATTACTAGCGTTTTTGATTCTGAAAAATCATTTAAACTTTAATATTATTAGTAATTTTTTTGCAAATTAGAAATTAATTGTTGGTAATTTTTGATGTTGAAGG
>Ga0209047_1001804_pt1 | contig 15101 bp, 19 predicted proteins | sample SaaInlV_165m_DNA_3_FD_184681 | JGI IMG/M metagenome (GOLD analysis project Ga0209047, IMG submission 184681) | Marine microbial communities from expanding oxygen minimum zones in the Saanich Inlet - Saanich Inlet SI037_S3LV_120m_DNA (SPAdes)... | ecosystem: Environmental > Aquatic > Marine >...
AATAAAGATAATGTACTGTAATCTTTTGTTCTTGCTTTTACTGCATCTAAAACTTGTTCATCGCGCTTTATGATGAAATCCTCAAATTGATCTGCCACTTCTAGTGGTACGTACGTTAGTCTTGCTCGCATCATACTGTATGGTACGGTACATTACTTTATTAGTCTTTGACTTGAGCTTTGTTGATCTTTCTAGCTGGTTTTTTTACACTTGTTTTGTGCCTAATTTCCCTGATTAGATCTAATGTTTTAAAAAATATTAGATTGAATTAACATGAATTGTAAAATTATGGTATATCATCTCCTTTAAACAATCCCTGACTGAGAATTCATTGTGGAAATAGTAGTAAATGCAATTCTAGCTGTAGTGGGGTTAGCACTATTGTGTTTTGGGGGTAATTGGTTAGTTAGTGGTGGTGTAAATATCGCTAAGAAATTCAGAATAAGTAATCTTGTAATTGGTATGACTATTGTAGCTTATGGTACATCCACCCCTGAACTTGCAGCAAGTGTTGCTGCAGCAGGAGAACACAGTGCAATAATTTTGGGAAATATTGTTGGAAGTAATATTGCAAATGTTGGAATGGTTATTGGTATTGCGGCAATTCTTGTTCCACTTGCAGTACGAAAATCTGTATTAAAAAAAGAAATTCCAATAATGTTGGGTGTTTCTGTTTTACTTGTTTTAATTTCAATTGATGGTGAGATTTCTCAGTATGATGGAATTCTGTTACTTGGAGGATTGGGTGTATTTGCAATTTATACATTCAAAGATGTGATAAAGCAAAGAAACGATAATTTCGAAAAAACAGATCAAAATAAAAAAAATATCTATCTGAAATCTATTGGATTAATTGGATTGGGTATTGGACTTTTGTATATTGGCGCAATTCTTACAGTTGATAATGCAGTTATTTTGGCAAAAGAATTTGGATTATCTGAAAAAATTATTGGCCTGACTGTAATTGCAATTGGTACGTCTCTTCCAGAATTAATTACATCAATAATTGCAATTAGAAAAGGTCATACTGATATTGGTATTGGAAATATAATTGGAAGTAACATTTACAATATTTTGATGATCATGGGTGTTGGTGCAACCCTTGGTGGTGTAATAATTTCACCTGATGTTTATGTTGATTATGCAATAATGATTCTCTTTAGTCTTTCATTGTTAATTGCACTCAAAACTGGAATTATTAATAGAGCAATGGGCATTTGTCTTGCAATTGGCTATGTTGTCTATTTGGCAGTCACGTTTTTCAAGTAATCTATGCCTATATTTCCGGTTTAAATTGAATTTACTGTGATATTTTCTACTTTGATTGATGGTGTAATTGATGGCAATGATGCCCATTGAATGACATTTCTTTGATTATTACCTATCTCTGAGATATTTTTTAGCATGGTTGTTATGTTGTTAATTATTCGTACTGATTTTCCAGAATTTTTAATTTCACCATTTTCAATAACATGTATTCCACTTCTTGCAGTACATGAAAAATCACCTTTAATTGGATTTACTGCATATGTATACCATAGTCTTCCAACTAACAATCCTTGTTTTGTATCCTTTATCATGTCTTCTTGAGAACTAGTTCCTGGATTTACTTTCAAATTATGTGGTGCTGAAATTGGAATTGGTTCTGAACTTCTTCCCATCGGCGAACCTCCTCTTGATGAATTTCCTGTTGATTTTACTCCTTCTTTAAAACTATCATAAAGATTTGAAAATGTATTTTTAAAAATACCATTTTCTATCAAATTTCTTTTCTGAGTTTCTATACCTTCATCATCTATTGATTTTGTTCCAATTCCTTCTGGAATGTGCGGATCATCAATTAAATTAAATTCATCTATCCCTATTTTTTTATTCAGATCATTTGAGAAGCAACTCTTTTTTTCTGAAAATGTTTTAAAATTAAAATTTACTGCAACCACAAACGCTAATAATTCTCCTACAGAATATGGTTCAAAAATTATGGAATATTTCCCTGAATCAATCTTTTGTGGATTGATTGCTTTAACACACATATTTTTTGCATCTTTTCCTATTTGTTCTGGTGAAAAATTTAATAGAGTTCTACCACTTGCATGACCTATGCCTGATACTGGTGTATTCCCAAATTCTGACTCTGCATTAATAATTCCTGTAATGTATGTTGATTCATCTGCAAGTTCTAATCCTTTGGAATTTGATAATTGAAAATCTTCTGAGACTATATTTAATGAACCTGTTATCGTACTAACTTTATCATTAATCGTTGAATTTATCATATTTTGTGCGATATCCATAGCATTTGAGCCTGAAATATTTTTTAATTTTTCATCAAATGTTCCGTCAAGTTTTTTCAGTCTTGCTTTGTATGGTAATTCTTCCCAAAACTCTCTTGGTTTCAGATTTGATATTGTATCAAAAATATTTTCAATATTTTTATTGACATTTTGTTTATCTGTTGATTGACTAGAAGCTATTTTCTTTTGATGGATGATTCTGATTCCATAACTTTCATCAAAATTTTGTTTGATTTCTGCAATTTCAGAATCAGTAATTCGAACAGTTGTAATTTTTTTCTTTACTAAAACTATTTCACATTCATCAATACCTATTTTTTTTGAATGATTTAATGCCTTTTCTACTATGGACAATTATTTTCTTCTTGGATTTTTATAATTAAATTTATTAATTTTTACTAATTCTACATATGATCCAAACTGAGAAGCATTTGCAATTTTATCTAATTTATCTTCCTCTTCTTCACCATTTTCAAACTTTTTTAGAATATTATACTCTGTGCCTCTTTCTGCTGGAGTTCTTTTTATTTCTCTTACCATTCTTCTAATTTCTTTAGGTCTTAGTAATTGACCATATTCTGAACCTGCAGATGTTGAAATACTTTCATTGATTAATGTTCCACCAAAATCATTTGCTCCCCACATCAACAATAACTGTGACATTTTTTGCCCTTCTTTTACCCATGACATTTGTAAATTATCAATAGAATTGTTTAACATAATTCTTGCAATCGCATGTGTAAGTAAAACATCGTTTCCACTTCCTCCTTGTCTAATACCTTCATGTAATTGATGTTTGTACATTGGTGCTTCTGTATGAATAAAATTAAGGGGAACAAATTCTGTAAAGCCTCCTGTCTCTTTTTGAATTTCTCTTAATTTTACAATGTGGTTAACTCTGTGTTCTATTGTTTCCAAATGTCCAAACATCATAGTTGATGTTGTTTTGATTCCCATTTTATGAGCAGTTTTGATGATTTTTTCCCAATTATTTACACTGATTCTGCCTGGTGAAATCTTATCTCTTAATTTTTGATCAAGAATTTCTGCTGATGTTCCTGGAAGTGTTCCAACACCTGCTTCTTTCATTCTTTTTAAAAATTCGTTAATTGTTGTATTTGATCTATCTGCACCATACAGGATTTCTTCAGGGGAAAATCCATGAATGTGGATGTCTGGGATTTCTTTTTTAATTTCTTTACAAATATTTTCATAAAGATCCCCTTTCATATCTGGAGGGAGTCCTGCTTGAATGCAAACTTCAGTAGCTCCTACTTGATGTGCTTCTTTAGCTCGTCTTACAATTTCTTCAGTTGGAAGAAAATATCCTTCCTCCTCTCTAAAATCTCTACTAAATGCACAAAAACCACATTGTTTGATACATACATTTGTAAAATTGATATTTCTGTTAACCACATATGATACAGTGTCTCCTACTCTTCTTCTTCGAATTTCATCTGCAACTAGTCCTATGAGATGAAAATTTATTCCATCTGCACCGTATAATTCCGTTCCATCTTTAGCTGAAATCTCTTTATCTGATAATGCATTGTTAAGAATTTCTGAAATTATTGGATCTGCATATTTGAAAAGTGAATCTATGTTCATTGTCATCTCCAGTATTCCTCTTTTACAAATCCTTCCTTGTTTTCTATCACTGACATCTTGTCTCTTAACTCTTTACTAATAAAAGAAAAAAATTCGGGATAAATTGGAAACCTACATTTTAAATCAAAACCTGCATTTTTTGAATACTCATCTACCTTACTAATTTCAGGCCATGAAAATTCCGGATTTACAAAATCTGGAGTAAGTGGTGAAATTCCCCCCCAATCATTTATTCCAATTGATAAGAAACTTTGATATGATTTAGGTGATAAATTTGGTGGAATCTGTATATTCATTTCAGGCATGATTATTCTTGATAATGCTACAATTGTTTTAAAATAATTTTCATCTGTTGATGGTGTATTTTTCATTATCGTATCTTGTTTTGGTTGGAAATTTTGTAATATCACTTCTTGAATATTTCCATATTTTTGATGTAGTTGTTTTATTGCAAATATGGAATCAATTACCTCCTCAATTGTTTCCCCAATACCTACAAGAATTCCTGTAGTCATTGGTATTTTCAGTTTTCCTGAATTTTCTAAAATAGATAATCTTGTTTTTGGTCTTTTACTTGCTGCTAGGTGATGAGGCATTCCTCTTTCTGTTAATCTCTCACTTACATTTTCAAGCATGATTCCCATGGATACATTTGTTTTTTTTAATTCCCTCATTTCATCAAAATTCAAATTTCCTGCATTTGTGTGTGGAAATAATCCTAATTCTAAAGCTAATTCTGATGAATGAATAAGATATTCTGTTGTTGATTTAAATCCATTTTTTTTAAGCCATTCTCTTGCTTCTGGATATTTTTGTTCTGGTTGTTCTCCTGTAACAAATAATGCTTCAACACATTTGTATTTTTTTGCAAGTTCTAATAATTCTGAAATTTGTTTTTTTGACATTAATGAGAGTTTTACATCTCCTGGTTCTGCCTTGTATGTACAATACGAACAAGTATCTTTACAGAGATTAATAATATTGAAGAATGCTTTTTTTGAAAATGTTACTGTCTCTTTTTTAAATTTTTTTCTTAAATTTTGTGCAACAGAAAAAAGTTCTCTAGGATCTTTTCTTGCATGTTGATAAATATCATTTATTTCTTGACGTGAGATTGTTTTATTCTCTAAAACATTGTTTAAGCTCTCAGAGTTTAAGACAAGCTTGTTCAATAGAATGAATTCTTGACTGGAAGTATTTATGCTTGTATTTTTCTAATTTACATTTGGTCTTTCTTGTAGAATTATTGTGATGTTTGTAGTTCTATTATCTCTTAAAACTTCTAACACCATTTCATCACCTATGGATTTTGCTCTTTGCAGATGTATCAAAATATCGTCAATCTGTCTTACTTCAATTCCATCAACTGCTACAATGATGTCTCCTCCAATTGGATAATTCACTCCCTCAACTTCAATTGTTTTTTCTGAACCAATTAATCCTGCTTTAGATGCTGGACTATCTTCGACAACTGCGACTATCAAAAAACCTATTGCATCTGTTACTTTCAACACTTTTGCTAAATCTGGATCAATATCTCGACCTGAAACTCCAATCCATGGATGCTTGTACTCTCCTTTCTCAATTAATGTGGGAACAATTTTAGCAATAGTTTGTGAAGGTATTGCAAATCCTACTCCTGTATTTGATCCTGTATTGGATTGAATTGCAGTATTAATTCCAACCACTCCTCCCATCATGTTTAACAATGGCCCTCCAGAATTTCCTGGATTTATTGCAGCATCTGTTTGAATTACGTCTGGAATTGAATATTGGTTTTCTGTTGGAAGTAATCGTCCCACTTGACTGATAATTCCTGACGTCATTGATCCTGATAATCCAAATGGGTTTCCTATTGCAGTAATTTCTTCTCCTACTTTGAGTGTAGATGAATCTCCGAGTGACACTGGTTGTAATAATGAAAAATCTGCATTGACTTTGATTACTGCAATGTCTGTATACTCATCAGCTCCGATTATTTCTGCATTGTATGACCTTCCATCAAGAAATGTTATTACTACTTTTGTTGCATCACTCACTACATGTGCATTTGTAATTATGTGTCCTTTTTTATCAAAAACAAAACCTGAACCAATACCTCCTACTCCATCAACAGAATTTGTTCTTTGAACATTGACCCTAACTACTCCTGGTTCTGTTTTTTCAAAAATTTCACTTAATGATAAATTATTTGAATAAGGCTCAACTTGTTTTTTCGTTTGGATATCGTACTTTTCACTTGAATCAATTGCTGAATTGATTGGTTCTGGGGGTGATATGAAAAAAACTGTAAAAATTGTAATTACTGCCATTGCTCCTAAAGCACTTCCAACTAACAATCCTGATTTGTCCATGAGATTTTTTAATCCTTATTTTCTATCTAAAAGGATTCCTATACATTAATGGAATTTTGAGTATGGTCTTTCATAGAATATTTTCTTCCTCGCCATGAAATCGATGATGATCTTTTTGCTTGAAGTAATCCGCTCAAGAATCCTAATACTACGACAATACTGCCTAGTGGCGCAAATACTGCATATCCTAATTTTAAACCAATACCTATTTTCACTTCTATTATTGCACCAATATAGATTAGAATTGAGGCCATGGCTGCAGTAATACAAAGTATTTTTGTAGATATTGATTCTGTTGGTATTGTAATAGATGTTAGCAATATCGGAAATGGAATAAATAATAAAAATAATACTGCAAAGAAAATACCAATAGCAATTTTTCCACTTTGAAGATATAATGGAATCATTAATCTTTTTAGAGCATCCCACAATGTACCTTTATCTCGTGCCCAAACTGCTTCAATTAGATGCTCTCCTCTGACCATCTTCATTTTATATCCTGACTCTTTGACTTTTTTCCCTAAAGCTCCGTCTTCAATTATTTCATTTTTTACTCCTTCATGCATTCCAACTTTTTCATAAGTTTCTTTTTTCATGATAAAAAAACTACCAAAAAAGTAGCCTGTTTTCTTTGATGGATTGTTTACATTTAATGCAGAAAATCTAGTATGTAAAAATGTGGAAATCATTGGAAGTGTAATACTAGTCCAAAAATCCAGTGTCAGCATTTTTGGAATTGCAGATAATGCATCTAAATCAAATGAATTCAAATGTGATACTGCAAGTGATATTACATTCTTTGAATGATTTGTATCTGCATCAGTGAACAACAAAAGTTCTCCTGCGGCTTTATGATATCCTTCCATACAAGCCCAATTTTTGCCAACCCAACCATCTGGTTTAGGTTTTGCAGACACTGGCACAATTTTGGAATTCATTTTTGCATATTCTGAAATTATTTTCCATGTTGAATCATCTGATGAATCATCAATAACTATGATTTCATAATTTTGATAATCCTGTTTGATTAACGAGTCTAAACAGTTCCCTATGAAATTCTCTTCGTTTCTTGCTGGAAGAATGATTGAAACTTTGGGAGTTGATTCTGATTTATTTTCAAATTTATCAAGATATGGCGTTAGTCTAAATGAATCCATCATTGATTTGATGAGAAAAATCCATGCACCACAAACCCCAATTAAAATTACAATTATTACGTAAATGAAAATATCAAAAATTAATTCCATCAATTATCTCTCTATTTCTTCTTTGATGCTTTGCATGGCTTGCTCTGTTCCACTTTTGATATGTTTTTTGATCACACCTGTAAACATCCCCATCATTCCTGAAAGTTTCATATCCCAAGTCGTTTGGATGATCGTTTCATCTCCATTTGGAATTATTTTAATGACTTTTTCTCCATTGATGATACCTTTTGTGAATTTGGCTTCAATTTTTTTTTTAGGATACAGTGTAACTTCTTGCATACATTTTTGATCTCTAAATGCAATTGTTACCTCTCGAAAAACCTTGTCTCCTTCTTTTGAAATATTTTTGACTTCTTTAGTTCCTTTCCAAAATTTTGGTTCATTGTCTATATCTGATATAATATCCCATACTTTGTCAACTGTAGCATTAATTCCTATTTTTACTTCAATTGTGGCCATATCTTACCCGAATTTGTTCTGCATTAAAATATATTAGAATCTTATTAGATTCAAAATAGACTGTGATGGGTACATGCCTAAAATCCAGAACTTTAACTCCAGTTCTAATGGCATCTGCCATTCTTCCGTCACAGTCAATTAAATTTAAAAGAAAATGAAACCCACAAAATACATGCCTAAAATTGAAACATTTGATGCTTCTGGTTTTTGGAAAAATGCTTATGCTCATCAACGTGGAAAATTATTAAAACGAGTTGATGTTCCTGAAGATCAAATTATTGCTTTAGCTAATAAAAAATATGTGGAACTTCCAGCAGCACTAAAATATGAAATTGAGACTAGTGGAATAACTAAAAAAGAATTACAGTAAAAATCGAAATTCATTTTAATTGGAACAATTGGTGTTTGATATGTCTGATATCACATATGATGATTTTGCAAAATTAGATATTCGAGTTGCAAAAATTATTGCAACTGAACCTATTGAAGGTAAATCCAGAATTATTAAAGGCAGAATTGATTTGGGAAATGATGATCAACGTGATGTAATCATTGGTGGAGCACAATATTTTCTACCTGAAGAAATGGTGGGAAAAACTGTAATTGTGATTGCAAATCTAGAACCAAAAAAAATGGCAGGTGTTGAATCAAATGCAATGCTGTTGGCTGCAGATGTTGATGATAAACCATTTTGGTTAACTGTCAATGAAGATGTCCCTTTGGGAAGTCCTATCAAATAATTCTTATTTAGAATAACCTACTCTGTTATTTTTTAAATATATTAATTTAAAATTGGTTTGGTGGGTCTATTTGGACGAATGATTTAATTTAGATCTTTCTTGCACGTTGTTTGATGGAACTTACGAATATTGATTTTGATCAATTATTTGGAATGAGTGATGATAGTAATCCCTTAATGATGCTGATTTGGATTCTTCCAATCATACTTTTTGTATTTTATGGTCAACGAATTCAATTATACGTTACTTCAGGTGAAATCAAAAAGGCCCTCAAGAAACTTGATGGCTATAAAGTGGACTCTAGAAGTGAATTAATTATTTATCTTAAAAAAAATTTAAAACTTGATGATGACCCGACAGAAAAAATTGATAAATTTTTAGAATATTTTACAATAATGCCTGTTGACATGGATCCTAATGGAATAGTTGACAAAGTTAGACACACTGTAAGGATGAGGGAGGATTATACCCGAGAACACATTAAGTTACTCTCGCCTCAAATCAATGATCTTGAATTAACCAAAGTTCAAACTTTACTTGAAATCGCATCTTCACTTCAAATGATTTACAAGATTGTTAATCATATGTTTTTGACTGCAAAAAAACAAAACAATTATCCATTAATTTTACCATTACAAATGCTACTTCCTTTCATCATGGAGCAAGCTGAGGCAATGAGTAAATCTGTTCCTGCATTTAAAACGGGACAACCTATCGGTGATGGAATTGGACCAATGGTTGTAGGAAAAATAATGCTTGATTGTGAAAAAGAAACAATTGCATTTCAAACTATTCTTGCAAAAACTGATTTTGATGGAAGAAAATTATTTCTCATAAAAGCTGAAGGGCCTGGTTCTACAGTTGGACGTCCTGCAGAAGCTCTTGAAACAATTGTTTCTAATTCTAAGATTGATGCAATAATCATGGTAGATGCTGCACTAAAAATGGAGGGTGAAGAGTCCGCATCTGTTGCATGTGGATTTGGTGCAGCTATTGGTGGAATTGGAACTGAACGATTTCAAATTGAGGAAATTGCAACACAGAAAAATATTCCTATCTTTTCTATTGTGGTGAAGCAATCAGTTAAAGAGGCAATTACATTGATGACAAAACAAATTGCTGAAAAATCAAACGATGTTACTTCTCAAATCTATGAAATGATTAAAGAAAATACTAAACAAGGTCAATCAATAGTAATTATTGGTGTGGGTAATACCTCTGGAGTTCCTCAATGATTTTTTCAAAGAAAAAAATCATTATTGCATATACTATTGAAAAATGTTCAAAATGTGGCATGCTGAAAAAAAGAGAATTTATTGACGGTGATTGTTTATTTTCTGAATTATCTAAATGTAATTCATGCGATGGAACCTCTATTATTGAAAAAATATTTGGCGAAGAACTAGAATCATAAATTAACTATTATTTTGTTCTAAATTTCACATTACATGCTGGACAAAACCATGTCACTGTTTCACCTTGTTCTTTGAACATGATGCCCTTGCATTTGGGACATGGTCTAATTTCATCACTCAATATGTCTCATTTTTTATAATGCCTTAGTTGTTACAGTTACCCCACTTGCATTTGGGATGAATGTATGTTCTGCCTGTGCAACTCTTTGTTCATTTATTTCAATTAATACTGGATATGCTTGCACAGCTTTTTTCTTTACTAATATTTCTAATAATTCTCTTGCTTGTTTTTCTTCTCGTTCTTTTGTAATCCATCTTAATGCAAATGGTAGCATGTTGAAATTCTCCCAAATAAAATCCAGTAACTTGTCTGCTTCTTCATTTTTTGTTTTCTTTCTAGAGTTTATGGCAAAAATATTTTTTATCTTACCATTTCTAACAAAACCTCCACCTTGTTCTGTTGTTACAAAAGGTTCACATGCATATGCTGAATCTTCTGAAAGTGAAAATCCTCCAATTGACCAAATATTTGGAATTGATCTTCCTGCATGAATTGTATATTGATCCAATGAATGACCGCTAAGATTTGCAATTGGTTTGAATCCTTTTTGTTTAATTGTAGATTCTATTGTTCGCCCAATATCGCTTGCCTTTACACCTGTTTTTATCATAGCCATTGCATTTGCCAATGCTTCTTCTGCTGTTTGCACCAATCCATCATACTGTGCATCATAACAAACAGTTACTGCTGTATCTGCAATGTATCCGTTAACTTGAGCTCCTAGATCAATTTTCACCAAATCTGTATCTTTAATGGTAATCGGATCATTTGGCTCTGCAGTATAATGGGCTGCTATTTCGTTAATACTGGTGTTTACTGGGAAAGCACATTTTGCTCCTCTTTTTTTAATTTCCCCTTCTACTTCTTCACAAATTTCATAAACTGTTTTCCCAATCCAGTCTTTTTTTCTGACCATCTCTCTGACTTCAGATGCAATTTTTCCTGCTTTGAGATAGTCTTCTGTTTGCACGACTTTGATCTTTTTGGTGCCTTTAAAATGATTATCTGATTTTTTACAATATCTGTGAAGCTTAAATTGGGTCGTTCTTGTGTTTAACTGGGATTGTGGTCTAGCTTGGTATGATTCTGCGTTTGGGACGCAGAGGTCGGGAATTCAAATTTCCCCAATCCCACCATTATCTTATTATCAAATTACTATCTGAGGTAATTGCCGAGCAATGAGGAAGAGTTAGAGTAATGACTTTGAATGAAGTAAACTAATGGCTCTGAGCTCCGGCATGTTTTTATGAATTCTATTTGTCTCTGAATTTATTGAAATTTGAGCGACGTGATATAGTTCTTATTGTAGGATTGATACTCTTTATGATTGGTTTAATTCCGTTCATGGGTGCAGCATATGCTGCAATAATCGTGACAATCATGTATTTTGGAATCAAAATCTATGTTTCAAAGAGAAAACAAACAATTCTACAAGATGTGGGTGAGGGAATTTGTATGGAATGTGGTTCCAAAGTTTTTGATAAAAAGTGTCCAAATTGTGATGAATTGAAGGAATAATTTCTACGTGAGCCTTAATACTGAAAAATAATGATAATTTTTAATGATTTTAAGATGTATGACTTTAACAATGAAGTCGGATTGAAAAGTTGGACTTTTATTCAATAAATTATACCAAACAATATGTTAGTTCATGAGTTCATTCCTTTTACAGAAAAAACAAAACCAAACCTTTAACGAAAAAATAGCAAATCGCTCCAAAAGAACTCGTGAAATCTTTGAAACCGTCCAAAAATCATTTAATCAATTTTGCTTAGAATATTATGAGAATAGAACAGCATCCGAAATTTTTGATGAGTTAAAATCTCTGAAAGATAAAGAACAAATCTGTGCCAATTGTGATACCTTGCAAAACTGGATTGACTGGAATTACAACAAAGATGTCCTGACATCTACTTTGAAAGTATATTTCTCAAAACTAAAAGTCATTTTCCACTATGAAGGGCTGAGATTACATCCTCAAGACCTGAAAGACAACCTGATTTGGAAGAAAAAGATACGTGAAGAATTACATGCACTTCAAATGAATGAGATTCGACAAATCCTCTCTGTAGCAAAGCCTCTAAAAAGAGCATTTTATCTTGCATTATTATCTACTGGGGCTAGACCTGGCGAACTATTACAAGCTAGAAAACAAGATTTTGATTCGTCAAATTCTAGAATAAAGATTACCCTTCACCCTGAAAATGTAAAGACACGTTCAGGTCGTTCTGTTTATTTGACACAAGAATCTGGACTATATGTAAACCAAATTTTGAAACAAAAACAAGATGATGATTTGGTGTTTGGTAAACATATGGATCCTCTAATTGCAGAAAAAAATGAAAGTAAAACTTTTTCAAGATATTGTGACAATGTAGGCTTTACTGAGCGTTATCACTCTAATAATTACCGTAAAATTACGCTTTATTCATTCAGATCCTTCTTTTTTGGTAAGTGTGCTGATATTCACCGAGAGGGATATGCTCACAAAATGGTTGGACATGGTGGTTATCTTCCACAATATGATAGAATGAGTGATGAGCAAAAAATTTCTTGGTTTTTAGATGTTGAAACTGAATTGACTGTTGACCATACTGAAAAATATAAACTGGAATTACAAAATCAAAAGAAAGAAAATACAAACAATAGCGAAGAGATTGCACAACTAAAAAAAGAATTGTTACAAATACGGGCATTTCATGAATGGAAAAACAAACATACTGTTCCTACTGCTTGATTTTTTCTCCCAGAGATAGACATTACAAACCATGAGTATGACTTGTTTGATAATTTTTCCAAATCAAATTTTAATCGTTTAGATTACTTTTAGGTATGAAAAACTACTTCTTTTGATTTTCTAAGAAAACATGATTTCAAAACATTCCTGATGACATGTCAGTGTGAGAAAAAATACACCCCATTAACATCATTTACTTTTTACAATTTTTTCAGACCAAATACCTTTCTTTATTGTTGATGATTTTCTACTATTTCCTTTCTCAATGAAAAATCCTTCAACATTATACTTTCCAAATGCTCTACTGGGGTCTTTTCCTGCTCTCTTGTACCTTACACCTATTTTATTTTTACAATGGGGACATTTTGCTTGTTTGATTAGTTCATGTGTTTCATATGATAACCCTGGACCTAGTTTTGTTGAAATCTCTAAAAGCAAACTGACTATTTTTTCATATTTTTCATCATGTTTCTTTTCTACTTTTTTGTATTGTGCTATGATTTTTTGAAATTCATCCTCGTCTATAATATTAGAATAAATTTTTGATGCTGCACGGATATATCTGAATGCTTTTTCTATACTTCCAAGATAACATCTTTTCTTCCAGAGAACTCCATCTTCCATTGAATCATGATTTATTCGAAATTTGTCATCTATTTGGTTCTCTAATCTTCCTTCATTGCCGCATTTGTAACATTTTAGCCTCAATTTACCCTCAAATTCCTCCTCATTAAAAAATAGTTCTGGTAAAGATGTTAATTAACATTATTCATTATGAATCAAAAATCTTACAAACACATCGTAGTCTCTGAAGAACTTTTTGAAAAACTTCGAGAACTAGGAAGAACAGGAGAATCATTCAATGATGTCCTAAAAAAATTAGTTGGGGAAAAATAATGACAAAACAAGGGCTAACAAAATCTCAAAAAGAAAAATTCCTTCCAATATTGATTAAAAGACAAGATGGATTGAATTGCTATCAATGTGTTTCTCAACTTGATGGAGACAACTATATCTTTGAACATCTAAATGATAATAGATTTGATAACCGAATTGAAAACATAGGATTAGCATGTCAATCCTGTAATGTAAAGAAAATAAAAAACTATGACATGAAAATGAAAGCGACAGACCTTCTAAAATCAAATGAAGAGCGGGGAATAACCCCTGAAGACACAATACCTGAATCAAAATCTAATGAAATTGAAATAAATAGAACAGTTCGCCCTTTCTGCAAGCAGTATCTAAATGAAGTTGTGAATACTGATGGAAAAATTCCATACAACGACGCATTACCTGAACTAACTTATCTTTCTCAAGAAAAGTTTGGTTGCGGCGCTGAGGGAACCATTAGAAAGTATTTATCAGAGCTTACTTGTAAAGTCTCTTCGTTAATGATTATCAAAGAAGGTAAAGAGAGATTTATTGTAAAGAGGATTGGCAACTGATGACTACAAAATGTAAAAACATATGTTTACGATTAAAGGTCACTCCTCCTTACGGTGAACCAAAATATCTACATGGTAGAAAGTTTTGTAGATTTTGTAACTGCTTTTTAGTTACAGAACACAACCGTTGTGATTGCTGTAAACTAAGCTTGCGAAACAAATCTAGGAAAGGGAATAAACATTATGAAATTTCAATGTGATGACAATAATTCTAAATTCAAATATGTTATTTTTAACGAAGAACTTTGGTTATGTGCTGAGCATTATTCTCAAATTAAAAATGAGATTCTTGATTCATAATTTTTCTATATTTAGTAATGACTATGATGATAATTGTCTAAAAAACATCATTTTAGGCACACTTACGCACAAAAAAAGGGAGATTATGGGGCTTTTTTGAGAGATAATTTCCATTTTTATAAATAATTGAAATGTATGGGTACCGTAAATGACATCTGTAATAATTATCGCAATAGCACTTGTTTTGTTTATTCCCATCACCATATTTGCATATGACAATGAACCAACATGTGAGGCAGGGTATGAATTAATTTCAGGAAATACAGAATGCACTCTTTTCAATTTTGAGGTTGAAGGGATTCCATCTATATGTGCTGACATCAAAGGTCCACAAATAGATCCTAAAATGCAAGGTGATACTGGATTAAACAATCCACAATACATGAAAGCTTATCGTGAAGCTCAAAATCAATACCATCAACAAATGCAGGAATGTATTAGGAATAATCAAGTATTATCTTTTTCAGATGATATGGG